>CEUD01125612.1_pt1 | contig 16822 bp, 19 predicted proteins | sample 356481 | NCBI WGS metagenome assembly CEUD01 (sample SAMEA2623314, study PRJEB7988) | marine metagenome | isolation source: saline water (ENVO:00002010), including | reverse complement strand
CGCTTACCTGCCACCGTCGGGATGCTGAAATCGAATAGACTACTCGTCACCTGAATCGAAGACGGACTAAAGACCGATGTGCCATCTAAAGGATCCGTGCCCCAGACTGATTCGATATAATTGTTCTGCAAATCACCATCGGGGTCTTCCTCACCACTGCCAGCCGCTAGACCGTAATGCGCGACATACACGTCGGACATTTGGTCGTTATTGACATCCAAGGCACATAGGGCGGAGAACACCGATAGGCTGGCGACGAGCCAAGAGGCGTGGGCGGTTCGAAGCTTCATTTGTCAGATTCGCTTACGCGCGTAAAGTTTAGGATGATGTCTTGCGGCACCTCCGGATGTCTCGCATCGTAGCGTTCCTGCGCGGCTTGCAGTTTGAGCGCATTGTCGTGAGACAGCTTAAGCGAAGCGAAATGCTCTAAGTAATAGCTTATTAGATCGTCTAGTTGGCGATAGACCTCTTTCGGAACTATGCCGCCACCTTCCATCACCAAGACGTACTCTGGCTCACGTGAAGTAAACTTAACTGGCGGCTTTCGCCACTGCGTACGATACTTGAAACCAAGCTTTTGAGCAGCGATTGCCCGCTTACGCTCCAGATCTGAATCGATCTCATAGTTGAAGCCCGTATAGTTGTAGCTTCGAGTATCCGTAGCAAAATTGCCTAGGAATGGAAGATAACTGAAGTCAACATTTGTCCAGATTTCATAGCGCCTCTTTTCTAGAGAAAGTGTCAGTTCTGTATACTCGCCACCGAATACTGTCGCACTCAAGCGAAGTTGAACGGGCTCCAAAACCTGCGCCTCTTGTATTCTCTGTAAAAGTTCGGCCGAGAAGCCCTGTAGTGGCTCGTTTAATTTCAGCGCTCCAGAAGCTTTCGGAAGAGGGATCGGTAAGATCTTACGTAAAATTAAGTCTCGTCCGCCAATAGAACTCACAGTCTCCCGAACCGAAGGCTCGGCGAGCGTATCGGTTTTAAGCAAAGCGGCTTTGGATTTAGCGACGTCCATTCGAGCTTCGATCTGGCTATCAGCGGTCGCACTTGAAATCTCTGCCTTCATTATTTCTTGTCCCAAGAGATTGACTGAAAATGTCAGAAACAGGCACATTGCAGCATAAGATTTTGTAATCCTAGGATTCATATCATTAAAAAAGGGCGAAACAAGACATCTCAGTCAAGCAAAGAATGCTAGATATACCTAGTCGCTAGAAATCGAGCTTTATATTATTCTAGCACAGTCTCATGACTGGCAAAAAAGACCCAACAACAAAGCAAATCGCAGTGCGAGTAGGTAGTTCTGTGCGCTCAGCCAGAGAGGACGCAAACCTAAGTCAGGATGAGCTGGCATGGCGGGCAGGCATACATCGTGCTTACATGGGAGTCATCGAACGAGGCGAACAAAACATAACCATTTATAAGCTCTATCAGGTTGCAGAAGCTATGAATCTGCAACCCTCTGAAATCCTAGAAGCCGCCGACTTATGAGACTATAAGTTTACGTCGCCAACTGCCAATCGACCAGAGTTACCTGTGGGTAGCGATTATCGCGCCAATAATTCCAGGAAAAGCGCACTGCTAAATCAATGGCTTGCCCCGCGGCAGGTGGCTCTCCGAGTCGCCAAGCAATGCCCGCGACTCCGCGTCTAGAGCTGGCATTGGCAGGCATGCGGAAACGAAAATTGCCTTCGCCAAAGGCCTGCGGAGGTTCCTCCAGAACCACGCCCTTCAATCCGAAGACGGGCTCAGGGTTCCCTTGCCCGAAGGGATGTAAGCGATCCAGCTCATCCAAGAGCGCCTCGCCAAGGTCGGCGGGCTGCAGCCAAGCCGAAATCGATAAGGAAGGCTCCGGCAAGCCATCTGGATATAACTGCTTCAAACTTTCCAGGTAGCACTGGGTAAAAGCGGCCACATCACAGGCCTGCAAAGACACGCCTGCAGCCATGGGGTGCCCCCCCCAATGCCCCAGCAAATGGGCACAGCGCTGGAAAACTTCAACTAAATTGACCGAGGCCACGGAGCGTCCGGACCCCTTGGCTTCCTCGCCCTCAGAGCCCAGGATCACGCAAGGTTTATGAAAGTGACGACTCACTCGACTGGCTACAATTCCAACGACACCGGGGTGCCAATCATCGCCAAAGAGCACGATGCCCGGCTCATCCGCAAATTCCACAGCCGCGCGTTCTTCCGCATTCTTCGCAATCCCGCGTTCGATGCTTTGCCGCTCCTTATTCATCTCGTCGAGTTCTTCGGCGATCTGTTGGCATTCGGGATAATCCTCTATCAACAGCAACTCGATCGGGAGCGAGGCATCTGCAAGTCGACCGCTGGCATTAATGCGCGGTGCGATTTTAAAAGAGATATCGCAGCTGGCCATTTCTTGGCCGCTATCAATCCCCGACACTTCGGCCAAGGCACGGATACCGCTACGCCCATTGGCGCGCAAGTGACGTAGGCCAAACCAGGAAAGAATGCGGTTCTCCCCATGCAGCGGAACCAAGTCGGCCACGGTGCCCATGGCCACGAGATCCAGGTAGTCTTTGAGTTGAATCCCTTCGACACGCGGGTCTTCGGCTTCACGGCGATGCTTGAGCAAGCCATGCAACAACTTAAAGACCAGGCCGGCGGTGCACAAGTCGCGCCAAGGGGCCCCTTCGGCATCATTGACGTGCGGGTTGACGAATATACAACCTTCGGGCGCCTGGGTCTTAGTTTGGTGGTGGTCGACAACGATCACATCGATCCCGAGCCCACGCAGGTAGGCAATCGGCTCATGTGCATTGGTACCACAATCCAGCGCGATGAACAGCTGTGGTATGTCTCCATCAAAGATACGATCGATCGCCGCACGGCTCAGGCCGTAGCCCTCCTCCATGCGACGCGGCACAGAATAGCGCGGCTCCAGATCCAAAGTGCGCAACATGCTCACCAACTGCACGGTGCTGGTGACCCCATCGACATCGTAGTCACCAAAGATGACGACAGATTCCTTGCCTTCGATGGCTTGCTCGATCCGCTCGACCGCGGCTTCGAGATTTACCATCTCAAAAGGGTTATCCAACTGCGCCAGACGAGGCCGCAAAAACTGCTCCGCAGCCTCGGTGGTGGTGATACCTCGTTGAACGAGTAACTCTGCGGTGACCTTCGACAGTCCGAGGCGCTCTGCCAATGCGGTGGCAGCGCCCTCGTCGATGTCGATTGAAGTCCAGAGCATATGCTTACACTAGATGCAACTATGCCTCTTCTTTTTGGCTCTCCCACTCATAGCGTTTGGGCGTGAGCTGACGCTCTTCAACATGGCGACGGCTCCCCTTGTGCCACCAGTAGAATACCGGGCTGGCAATAAAGATCGAGGAGAAGGTGCCGGTCAGAATACCCACAATAAAGACAAAGGCCAAGTCGTTGATGACGCCCGCTCCAAAGACATACAGCGAAACTGCTGCGAGCAGTGTCGTGATACTCGTCAGCAAGGTGCGAGAGAACACACGGCTAATCGACAGATTAATCACGCTACGCAGATCCATGCCAGGATTGAGCTCCAACTCCTCACGAATACGATCGAAGGCCACAATAGTGTCATTGATCGAGTAACCGACAATCATCAGGATCGCGGCCAACATAGGCGCGGTGAACTGACCACTAACAAAAAGGCCCAACTCGCCAAAGATGACGAAAATACCAATCGTCATCAAAACGTCGTGAATCGTCGCCACCACGGCACCGACACCGTACCCCACCTCGAAACGCAGGGCCACGTAGAGCAGGATGCCAAGCAACGCTGTGAGCACAGAGATCAGCGCATTCCATTGAATATTTTGAGAGACCGAAGCACCAATTTGACTGATACCAGCCTCTTCAAAACCAGCAGTGGGGAATGCTGCTTGTAGCACTTCAAGTGTTGGGCGGGCTTCGTCAAAAGCAGTTTGAATCTTGAGCACTTCACGATCTTCGCCAATCAAGCTTTGGTAGTGAACGGATACATCAGTCAGGTCCTGCGCTTCCACGGCTTCCATGATTTTGCCAGTCTCAACTTGCTCCGAGTAGTTGACTGTCATTTCGTCTCCACCGGTAAAGTCCTTACCGAGAATATTGTCGTGATGGATCACGACGCTGATCACACCGATCAAAACGACCGCCCATGAAGCGATGAAAGCCGGCTTACGGAACTTGAAGAAATCGAATTGTCTCTCTCCGAACATCTCCAGGCCGAGGATGCTGGAAACTCCGATGCGATGCACCAGGAAGTCGACCAAGAAACGAGTGACGATCAATGCACAGAAGATCGACGCGCAAATACCAATCGCAAGCGTCACACCGAAGCCCTTGACGGGCCCCGTGCCGAGCCAAATCAAAATTGAAGCAGTGATCAGCGTTGTCACATTGGCATCCACAATGGTGGAAGTCACCTTATCAAAGGCACCGGCAGTCGCATTCTTGATGCTCTTACCTGCACGCAGTTCTTCGCGCAAACGCTCGAAGATCAAAATATTGGCGTCCACGCCCATACCAAGCGTCAGCACCAGCGCGGCCACACCAGGTAGCGTCAATGTGGCACCTAGGCTGGCGAGCACGCCGAGCACAATCACCACATTGATCAAAGCCGACACCACGGCGACCAAGCCGCCGAGGAAATAATAAACCACCATGAATCCAACCACAGCAATGGCACCCCACTGAGCCGCACTGATCGAGCTATCGCGTGCACCAGCGGCCATCGTCGGGCCGACTTCATACATCTCATCGACACGCAACTCCACAGCCAGTGGATTATTCAAAACATTGGCCAGCTCGATCGCTTCGCGTTGGGAAAAATTACCCGTGATCTGCGCATTCTTTGAAAGCACGCCTTGAATCGTGGGTGCCGAATAAAGTTTACCATCCAGCACGATGGCCAGCGGCTTACCTACCATACGTTCGGTCACGGTGCGGAACACGTCGGCTCCCTCACTCGTCATCACTAGGTTGATTTGAAAGCCGCCTGCTTGCGTCTGTGAAGCGAAAGCATCGTCAACGATCTCACCCGTCGCCTCAGGAATCAACTTTACGAATTGACGACGCTCATACGTTTCACCGCTACGGTGATCTTCGATTTCTTCCGCCAACACTTCGTAACCGACAGGATAGCGATTGGCCGGAGTGGTGTCTGGAGTCAAATCAGGGTGCACCGCGCGAAATTCCAAACGAGCCGGCTTCTTGACCGCATCGATTACTTCCGGATTATCCTTAGTGGACAGCCCAGCAAGTTGAATCTCGATGGCATTGTCACCACGAGCACGAATGACAGGCTCGGCCACGCCCATACCGTCGAGGCGCTCGGCCATGATGCTGATCGCATCCTTGAGCTGCTCCGCTTGCTCAAACTGGCTGAGCTCGGTCTGCGAGGACTCATCAATCTTGAGCGTTACCCCCACGCCACCTTTCAGGTCGAGACCGAGACGAAGCTGGCTTTGCGCCTTTTTCAAGATGTGCTTGAGCAGGATGTCGTTGCGCTTGGTCTGATTCGCAATATCAGCGACATTGATCTGCGGAAAGAACTTCGCGTAATTGATCTCTTCTTCGACGCCTAGGTCGCGCAAGGCGATAAAGAGCGTCGGCGACTCCTCCGCCTCCACACGCGCCTGCGCCCGCTGGAGCACATCCGTGAAGTCCGCCTGCTCGGCTGTGACTTGCGATACGATGTAATCCTCGAAAGGACGATCCTGCAAAGGCGTAATGCTCATCAGGCACCAAAAGATAATGGCGGCGGTGAGTAGGAATTTCCAAAGAATGTTTCCGGACATGGGTATTAAGCTTAACGCGTGGAGTTAAGATGAAAGAGAAATTTACTTACTTGGCTACAGTAGCCTCGAGCTTGTTCGCAACAAAGCCCTTACCAAGTTCAACCTTGGTGCTATCCGCGATGCGGATGACAAAACGATCGTCCTTAACATTTGTGATGGTCCCATAGATGCCCCCCGTAGTGATGATCTCATCACCTGTCTTCAGCTCACTGAGCATTTTATCGTGCGCCTTTTGTCGCTTGCGTTGTGGCGCAATAATCAGGAACCACATACCCACAAAAAGCAGAATGATCGGCAGGAACTGACCGAGACCGCCGCCAGGAGCTGCCTGTGCGATTGGAAGGAGCGTTGAAATTTCGGGAATTGACATAGAGCTTGTTAGTTGAAAAACCGCAGAAGGAAAGGGAGTCGCCCCTAAATAGCAAGTTCCTATTTTTTTACTCGCTGAGCCCCATCCGTCTCAGCAAGAGGCGTAGGTGCTTGGGCGGCGCACAATGAATCGTAGTATCCGGCTCGCCGGGGATGATTTGCACCTCGGCCAAATGCAAGGCCACGCCATGGAATGCAGGTAAATTAAGGCCGGCTCGTTGCTTTTTAGGATGCAGGTCGCGCTGGCTCGGCGCCTCAGGGCCGCCATAAAGACTGTCGCCGAGCACGGGAATCTCCATCACTGCGGCATGCGCCCGCACGTGCTGCGGACGAAAAAAATCAACTTCAGCCTCCCAAAGCGCCCAGCCTTTGGCCGACTCCGCGATACGCTTGAAATCTGTAAAAGCTTTTTTCCCCTTCGCGGTCGAAGGAATCATTTTAGGCTTCACATTGTGCGGCAGCAATGGCGCATCAGCCCGCATACTAGCGGCGCCCCCGGCAGGTTGCGCAGCCGTGACAAACTGAAAGCGAAAGCGGCAATCTCCAGAACCAAAACGGTTGCGAAGGTCTGCCAGTGCCTCCCGGTTTTTCGCAAAGAGCGCCACACCGGAAATGACAGGATCGAGGTAATACACCGAAGCAAACAGCGACGCGCCACGACGCACCAGCTCAGGCTTCCCTGCCTGTAGCTGCGCATTGAGCGCGGCATCCATGTCCGGCTCATCATCCCAGGGATACGCACGCGTGCCGACTCCCGCCGGCTTTTCTAGCGCCACCCAACCCTCTGTCTCCGCCAAAACAGGCATGCGATAAGGCGCATCCCCCAACAAAGGAGGCGGAAAGCCAATGGCGTTTTTCTTATTTGGTTTCTCAGACACGCGAAAAGTAGATACAAAATACCCCCGGCTCGACAAGCGCAACCGAGGGTACCATTAAAAAGAATTGAACCGCAATTTACGCAGCGAGCAGCTGTGCACAGCGTGCTTTCTGGCGAGCAATCTTGTTTGGATGCACAAGGCCATTTTTACCAGCCTTATCAAGTGTTGAGATGTAATTGCGTGCAGCTACTGCAAGCGCATCCTTATCGCCCGCAGCCGAAGCAGCGTCCACCTTCTTCGCAAAAGTCTTAATGCGAGTCTTGATCTGACGGTTACGCAGAGCGCGAGTCTCTGTCTTACGGATGTATTTAAGTGCTGATTTTGTGTTAGCCATAGCTGAAAAAAAGTTAAGAGGCGGGAAAGTGGGGGTACCCAACGCAGCTGTCAAGGCGTAAATGTTGATAAAAGAGTGTCGATTTCGAAGTGCTGTAAGCCGGATTTTGTCCGCCGTGCGCCGAAGCGATTGGCTGTGCGTTCATTTATCTATCCCGCCGAAGCGAAATTCCCACCGAAGTGAGATGCGACATACCCGGAATCATTGGACGGGCCGCCCGATCCCCTATTTTGCCTTGCACCGGATTGGGTTTATCCTGCCTCCTTCGTTACCTCCGGAGCGGTGAGCTCTTACCTCCCCATTTCACCCTTACCTCAAACAAGTTCGAGGCGGTATAATTTCTGTGACACTATCCGTCACGCCAAGTTACCCTGACGCGCCCCCGTTTTCACAGGGAATCCTGCCCTACGGTGTCCGGACTTTCCTCTCAATCTTACGATCAAGCGAACGCCCACACTCCGAAATCGACTCGCACACGCTGGCTCGCCAATTCTTAAGGTGCAAGCGGTAATTTAGGAATTACACACGACGCCAGCGGCTCGCTTGTGCGATACTGTATTGAAACTTGCGCGCATGCTCCCGAATCAAAAAGGGCATATCCCACTGCGCCTCCAGCACGAAGGCGGGCTGCAGCGCCTGACGCAGGCCGGCAAAAGAATCGGCCGCCCCATCGCCGAGCCAATTGGCCGATGCGGTGTACTCTTCCAACCAAGTAAAGGGAGTCGTGATAAAGAGCTGCCCCCCAGGCCTCACGAGCTCTGGTAAACGCCGCAGTAAACGCATCGGCTCGGGCAGCCGACAGATCAAATTACAAGCGACCACGAGGTCGAATTGCCCAATGTCTTCGCGGATATGCTGCGCATCGCCTTGCTCAAAGTGCACGCGACTGCGATCAATCGCGGGATCGAGCTCCAGTAGGAGCTGCGTCGTCGCGGAACCTTCGTCCAGTCGCGGCGCCGCATGCCGCCCATCGCTCGCCATGCGGCTCGCTGCATGTATAAAGGCCTGCGAATAGTCCACCCCGATCACCTCTTTACAATGACGCGCCAGCTCAAAGCTTGAACGCCCGACCGAACAACCAAGGTCCAGCGCACGCGCATCCGCAGGCAAGCTCACGAATTCCGGCCCCTCCAGCGCACAACGCTTTGGAAAGTCCAAGGCATCGCCTCCACCAAAAGAATATGGAAATTGCTCCGCGGCACTGGCATAATGAAACACTAAATACTGCTGCAACAGCTCATCGGACTCGTAAGGGTTATTTTCTGACATCATCAATGATACAAACTGAAGGATTGAAGAGTTAGCAAGAAGCCGTTGACCTTTCTCAGCAAAACCAATAGTAGCTACAATATGTCATCCGACACTTCCCCCTGGGGCTTACATCCATTTTCCAATCAAAAAGAGATCCGTCTCCAATGGGAACAACTCCGCATCCGCATCGTTAAACGCGGCAGCGATCTACTATTGGTCGAGAACCGTGACGGCAGCCACAGCGGCATCCAACTCGGGGCCTACCCGGAGTCCGACTTTCGGCGCTATGCTTTCCAAAGCCCGGTCGAAAGTATCCATGTGCAACCACGCACCCCCGATCGCCCGCTCGTCGTTCAACCCATTCACCCGCTACGCCTAGCACCGCGGGCCAAGGTCGAGTTCTACGTCTCAATTCCATTGGACATTCAACTCTTCGCCGGCGAAGGCAAATCAGGCGAACGCATCGAACGCATCCGCGGCGAGATTCTCTCCGACACATGGTTCGGCGATCTGGCCGGCGGGGTGCTCTGCTACGCGATCAAGAGTCGCGCCCGCCGCGAATGCCCCACGATCGACTCTGAAACCACCGCTCGCGCCCTGTGCAAAGTCGAAATTCACAACCGCTCGATCGAGCAACTGCACTGCACCAAGTTTTGCCTACGCCTGGACCACTGCCACCTGTGGCGCAGCGAGGCCTCACTCTGGACCTCTCCGGTGCATATACGCTTCAATGGCAACGACCAGCTCAGCTCGATTGACTACAGCGAGAAAGCTCCCAGCGAAGCGCCGCAGGCCACAAAAATAACCGAGGCCACCGAAGCGCCCCTCAGCGGCCTCATTCGACGCACATTTGCCGGACTCGGCAACTCACTCACATAGCATGAAACCGCTAGACCTACCGACCATCCTCCACACTCTGGCCGTCCTTTGCATCGGACTCTTCTTGGTATTCTTCATCGGGCGCCTACTCACTCGCGTGCTGAAGCCGCGCTTCTCGCCTCACCACCTACTGCTCGCGCAAAAATCCCTCCTCTATGTCGGCATCGTGCTGGTCGTCTGTACAGTGCTGATCCAGCTACAGGTCAACCTGACCGCCGTGCTCGGTGCGGCGGGCATCGTCAGCGTAGCCATCGGATTCGCCGCGCAAACCAGTCTATCCAATCTGATCAGCGGCCTATTTTTGCTCGGCGAACGCCCCTTCGAAGTCGGCGATACAATTATCGTTAGCGGCACCCGCGGCGTCGTGCTCTCCATCGACTTGCTTTCGGTCAAACTACGCACAGTCGACAATCTCTTCGTGCGCATGCCCAACGAAACACTGATCAAAGCCGAGGTCACCACCGTCACCCGCTTTCCCATCCGACGCATGGACATCAATATCGGGGTCGCCTACAAAGAAGACGTCAAACAGGTCATCCGCGTATTAAAAGAAATCGCCGACAGCAACCCACACAGCCTCAACGAGCCAGAGCCGCTCGTACTCTTTAAAGACTTTGGAGCCTCCTCACTCGATTTCCTACTTGGCGTCTGGTTTGAGAAGAGCAAATTCGTCGATCTCAAAAACGGCATCATGCAGGACATCAAAGAACGCTTCGACCAAGAAGGCATCGAGATCGCCTTCCCACACCTAACCGTGTATGCCGGCAGTGAAACGCCGCCGTTTCCCGTGAGCGTGACTCGGGACAAAGAGAAGCTACCCCTCGAGTAGATCCACCATATATTTGGATGGCTTGTAATGCTCGATAAGGATTTCGGTCTGTTCGCCACGAATCATGCGCGCTTGCTGCAAGCGAATTTCGGGCGTCTTATGCGGTGCGTAGAGCACGTCATCGTGCGAGGCATTGGCATGCTCTTTAAACAAATCGGGCGTAATATTGCCACCAAGGTGGTCGTCGCGCCCCGTGGCTACGTGGATCGTGCCGAGGATTTTTTCATCCTGAATATCACGCCCAGAAAATGGCAGCACTTGCGTACCAAAGCCGAGTTCGCCCAGCGCACCAATCATAGGATCTTCCTTCAAACGACGGTTGTGATCTTCGATCTCCGCATAGTCTCCATATACAAACTGCGATTTCACGATCTTGCCGTCTTCTACATGCAATAGACCGATGGTGCTTTCGTCGTATTTAAACGGAAAAACACCTTCCGCACTTTCAGGCACGAAATAAACCTCGCCCGCCGGCAAGTTGGCCACGTCCGGCTTGCCGGGAGGGCACAGACCGTGACTCTTTTGCGCCTCTTGCCCATTGGTGTGCAGGATCAAAGTGTAGACTTTGCGCTCCACCTCAAAATCAATTTCAAAGCGGTCGGCCTTCGTCAGCCCTAAACGCAGCTTTTCCGCCTCCGCGCTCACCACCTCGTAATCCACAGCCAGGCCGGTATCCAGGATGATTTGATTCAGTCCGTGCAAAGTCGCTCCACGGAAGCCGAACTCCTTGCACTTCGCAGTCAACGGAGCGGTCGCGGAAAAAGTCGAGACGGTCAAAATGATGTCGTACTTGGTATAAATATCTCGATCCAAGCTCAAGTGATTGCCATCCGGATCGTAGCAATCATCCTCCATATCCAGATTGCTGCCTCCGGTTTCCTTGTAGGCAAAAATATCGCCGCCGGTCCAGTTCATCTCGTCCAGGGCGCCCGCCTTGAAGCCCTTATAAAAGACTTCGTGCCCATAATTCTGAATCGAGAGTGTCTCGTCCTCTAGAAATTTATAATCTTCGATGTCAGCCGGATTCGGCAAATCGATCAGGATGCAGACTTTTTCCCCATTACCGCGACCGAAGCAAGTCGTCAGCAGACGAGTGAGACTGAATGGAGGGAAGCTGCGTTCGTTGGCGTCGAGTATCATGGTTCGTTGGCGTTAGTTAGGCAATAAAGTCAGGCGAAAAAGTTCAGAGCAGACACAGAGCTGTGTCAAAGCTAGGTTTGACTGATAGGGCTGAGGTGATGAAATCGCAAATGATTTTGAAAATTTATCCTAATTCCAAGCATTCATGAAGCGCCTATTCGACATCCTATGTAGTCTCTTACTCTTGTCGGTATTGTGCCTACCACTGCTACTGCTCTTAATCCTGCAGCTGATTAATCTCGGCCGCCCCCTCTTTTTCAGACAAAGGCGTGCAGGTAAAGACGGGCGCGCCTTTAACATTCTCAAGCTCCGCTCCATGCGCAATGGCCCCGGCAGTGATGCCGAGCGCCTCACCTCCTGGGGCCAATTCATCCGCAGCACCAGCCTCGACGAACTGCCCGAACTATGGAATGTGCTCAAGGGCGAGATGAGCCTCGTCGGCCCGCGCCCGCTACCGACCATCTATTTAGACCGCTATTCCGCTGAACAAGCCCGCCGCCATGAAGTCCGCCCTGGCATCACGGGTTGGGCCCAGGTCAAGGGCCGCAACGGCCTCACTTGGCAGCAACAATTCGAGCTCGATCTCTGGTATGTCGAAAACCATTCCTTCTTGCTCGACCTAAAAATCCTCTGTTTAACCATTACCACCGTTCTCCGCCGCGAAAACATCTCCGAAGAAGGCCACGCCACACGCAGCGAATTTCTCGGCAACGAAAAATAACCTCACGATACTCTCATGCCTGACCGCCAAGCTATTGAAGCTCTCATCATTGAATCCGTTCAAATGCTCGCCGAAGACTTTGAACTCGAAGCACTCAAACAACCTGACTCTGACAGCCCTCTTTACGGCGAAGGCGGTGCACTCGACAGCATGGCACTCGTGAATCTGATCGCCGATATCGAAGAAGCGCTGGCCGAAAAGTTCGAGCGCTCCGTCGCACTCGCCGACGAAAAAGCGATGAGTGCCAAAAATTCGCCCTACCGCAGCATCCGTAGCCTGACTGATGCCGTAATCGAAAGGATGCCCGCGTGAAGACGATCGTCATCACAGGCACGCGTAAAGGCATCGGCAAAGAACTCGCCGAATATTACCTCGCTCAAGGCTGGAAGGTCATCGGCTGTTCACGCGGTGAAAGCAGCATTCCCCACGAACAGTACCAACACTTCGCACTCGATGTGAGCGACGAACAAGCGGTCGTCGCCATGGCCCGCCAAATCAAAAGTAGCCACGGCAGCGTCGACGCCCTGCTTAACAACGCGGGCATCGCCTCGATGAACCACGCCTTGCTCACCCCCGCCGACACAGTTAACCGCATTTTGCAGACCAACGTAGTGGGCACCTTTCTCTTCTGCCGCGAAATGGCCAAACTTATGCGCCGAAGTAAAAGCGGGCGCATCGTCAACTTCACAACCGTCGCACACCCACTCAACTTAGAGGGCGAAGCCATTTACGCCGCCAGCAAAGCCGCCGTGGAAAGCCTCACCCGCATCCTCGCACACGAGTTGGCCCAGCTAAAAATCACCGTCAACGCCATCGGCCCCACCCCCATCGAGACCGACCTCATCCGCGGCGTGCCACAGGACAAGATGGAGGCCTTACTAGCCCGCCAGGCGGTCCAACGCATGGGCGAAGTCCGTGACGTGATCAACGCCGTCGATTTTTACCTACGCGCCGAAAGCGATTTCATCACCGCACAAGTGCTGTATCTCGGCGGGGTTTGTTAGTTGATGAGCTGGATTCGCAACAAGCTAGCCGCCTACAGAGATCGCATCGCCTGCCACGAAGGCGGCCGCACCTATAGCTATGCCGACTTCCTTGAGCTGATTGATCAAGCAGCCGCGAAGCTCCCCTCGGGCAATCGACAAGTCGTCGAGGTGCAAGCACCCACCACCATCGAAGGGCTGGCCACACTGCTCGCGATCGCAGCGCGCGGCCACATCGCACTGCCACTCCCGCTCGAACTGCCCGCAGCCGAGCAAGCCAAAATGCGTCAAGTCGCCGCGACATCCCCACTCTACGATCAACTCCAAGGCAGCGGCTTAATACTTTTCAGCAGTGGCACCAGCGGCGAGCCCAAAGGGATGCTGCATAATTTTGACGCATTACTACAGCGTTACCGAAACATTCGCCCCCGCCAGGACCGCAACTTGTTGCTTCTACTGATCGACCACATCGGCGGCCTCGACTCCGCCTTTCGTTGCCTGTTTGCGGGCTCCACACTCGTGGTGCCCACGGCCCGCACCCCCGAAGCCGCAGGGGCCGCGATTGCCACGCATCAGGTCAATGTGCTGCCCGCATCCCCCACTTTTCTCAACCTCATGTTACTCAACGGCGTCGCCGCCTCACATGACCTAAGCTCCGTCGAGATCATCGCCTACGGCGCCGAAGCGATGCCACAAACAGTGCTCACCCGATTGGGCGAAGCTTTTCCCAATGCCCAGCTGCAGCAAAAATTCGGGACCAGCGAAACTGGTGCGATTCGCATAAAAAGCGCCGCCAACAGCAGCCTCTTTTTCCGTATCCAAGATTCGGAGACACAATGGAAGGTCGTCGCAGACGAACTCTGGCTCAAGACTCCCTCGCGCATCCTCGGCTATCTCAACGCTAGCAACGACTCGCTCGAAGCCGACGGCTGGTACCGCACCGGCGATCTCGTCGAGACGGACGACCAAGGATACCTCCGCATCCTTGGCCGCGCCAGCGCCCTAATCAATGTCGGAGGACAAAAAGTGCACCCCGCAGAGGTCGAAGCCGTGCTCAACACAGTCCCCGGCATCACTGCCAGTAAAGTCTTCGCCAAGCCCGCCCCCATCACCGGCAGTGCCGTCGCCTGCGAAATCGTAGTTAATAAAGAGCAAGACCTCCGCGCCTGGAAACGCGCCATCCGCAAGCACTGCCGCGGCCAGCTGGCCCCATGGAAGATCCCTTCCAGCATCGCAGTGGTCGACGCGTTTGCAGTCAACCGACGGATGAAGCATGCGTAATTAATAGGACAGCAAGTGGCCAAGTAGCCATCAGTCCTCTTCGCCGCTAACAAATACTTTGCCCCAAGACAAAGATCGCCGTCCACAAAAGCGTGCGCGGCCAATTGGTCCAAATCAGCCGCCGACGCTTGATTTGCGTCGGATCTCCTTGATCGATCTGGCGGTGTAGCGGCACAGATACGAAAAAGGACAGCCCCCAGCATGTCATCACCAGTATCAAGACCAGCCAGCTCAAGACGGTGCCGAACGCCCACACCGCCCAAGCAGCACAAATGAGTTGCAAGATCATCAACGGAGCGATGATCCAAGTGAAACGAAAGACATAAGTCTTATGCCAATCAATCATCGACGCCCCCTCCATGTGCAAGAAGCTCGGATAAATGATGCACTGCACCAGCCACAGTATCACACAAATGCCGAAATCGACGAGTGTGTGGACTTCAGACATCGGATCGGCAGAGTGGATCGGCGGTCTTCACCAGTGAAGCCCCTACGATGACAACTTCCCCTTTTTGTGCAGGAGCTCGGCGATTTGAATGGCGTTGAGAGCAGCGCCCTTCCAGAGCTGGTCACCAGTCACCCAAAGCGCGAGACCGTTTTCGAAGACCAGATCTTTGCGGATGCGGCCGACGCCACAAGGCACCACCTCGGAGTAGTTGAGCGGCATCGGGTATTCGGCATTAGCGGGATTGTCCACCAGCTCGGCACCTTCGAAATTGCGCACGGCTTCGCGCGCGGCTTCAACAGTGACGGGCTTTTCAAATTCAGCACTGATCGAGATCGAGTGGGCACGGAAGACGGGCACACGCACACAGGTGCAAGTCACGCGGAGATCGTCGATCCCCATGATCTTGCGGCCCTCGTTGAGCATCTTCATCTCTTCCTTGGTGTAGCCGTCGTCAAGAAACTTGTCGACGTGGGGAATGAGATTGAAGGCGATCTGATGCGGATACACTTCTTGCTTCATCTCACCCCCTTCAGCCCAAGCGTGAGCCTGTTGATCGAGTTCGATCAAGCCGCCGGCGCCACTGCCGGAAACGGCTTGATAAGTGGAAGCGATAAAAGATTTCAGGCCGAAGGCTTTGTGCAGCGGATAGAGCCCCATCAACGAGATCGCTGTCGAGCAATTCGGATTGGCCAAAATGCCTTGGTGATTGTCAACCGAGTCGGGATTGATCTCGGGAATGACCAGTGGCACGTTGGGGTCCTGGCGGAAGGCGGAGCTGTTATCCACGACGATACAGCCGCGCTTGACGGCCTCTGCAGCGAAGAGCTTGGACTGGTCGCCCCCGGCGCTAAAGATGCAGACGTCCAGCCCTGCGAAGCTCTCTGGAGTCGCTTCTTGAATCGTCCAGGATTTGTCGCCAAACGATTGTGTCTTGCCCGCGGAGCGTGCCGATGCGAGCAAACGAAGTTCCGCGATGGGGAACTCACGCTCGTGAAGGAGACGAATGATTTCTTGACCGACTGCACCAGTCGCTCCGAGGATGCCTACGTTATATGCCATTTGATTTAATAGAGGAAAGCGCGCGTGTAAAACAAAGCTGTGAGGCCTTGTCAATAACACCTACAGATCGCTGCTTGCTGGTTTCAATTGCCGACCAAACAATGGTCGTTCTGGAAAATAGCAAGCTAGTGAAAGAATATACAGTCTCAACCTCAAAAAATCCGCCCTCTTGTGTGGCAGATTCTTTTGGCACTCCCTCGGGACTCCACACCATCGCCGACAAGATCGGAGCCGATGCGCCGGAAGGCATGGTCTTTAAGGGACGGGTGGCGACGGGAGAACTTTACACCGAGGTCTCCGGGGAAGATGCCGCGCGCAGCCTGATCACCAGTCGTATCCTACGCATGCGCGGTCTGGAGCCGGGCAAAAACAGCGGCCCCGGCTGCGACACCTACGATCGCTACGTGTATATTCACGGCACCAACAAAGAAGAACTAATCGGACAACCCGCCAGCGCGGGCTGCGTGCAGCTGCGCAATCGCGAAATGATCGAGCTCTTCGAGCGAGTCGAGGCAGGCGATCTCGTTTGGATACGCTAATGCCGCGCCCGGAATACGACTGCGAAAACTGCGGCGCCTGCTGCCGCTGCTTTCCAATTTTTGCCAGCGAGGCCGATGCCGAACGCGAACCCGCGATCCGGCGTGAGACTCGACAACTGGAGCCCCACCTGGCCACCCAGGACAAAGCTTACCAGATGCACCCGCTCCCCTTTTTGGAAAGTTGCGCGTTTTTAAAAGAAGACCAGCTGTGTCGCATTTACGCCACCCGCCCGGCAGTCTGTCGCCGCTTCGAAGCAGGCAGCGAGCAGTGCATTGAAGCGCGGGAACGCATGGGAGTCGGGCGTACGGCCCATTAGACTCCACT
>CEUD01120649.1_pt1 | contig 16868 bp, 13 predicted proteins | sample 356481 | NCBI WGS metagenome assembly CEUD01 (sample SAMEA2623314, study PRJEB7988) | marine metagenome | isolation source: saline water (ENVO:00002010), including | reverse complement strand
GACGGGGGGGGAACGTCGAACATCCAACGTCCAACGTCCAATGTTGAATATTATTAAGTGATAACACTTCCCGCCTCGCAAAAATGGCACATACCGTGACTTCCAGAACTAACTGATTCGCAGCGATTAGCTTCCGACCTCTGTCCACTGACCTCCGACCTCCGGATAAAATAGGCGCACCCGTCTCCTGATTCAAAATTGGACGTTGGACGTTCAGCGTTGGACGTTCACCCCGTCCCGACAAAAATATTCAAATAAATTCATCTGGGATTCGACCTCTGCAAAATAATGCTCAAAGTTCCACTATCCATGCCCAGAAAAAAAGAATACATCCAGCTGCGCGGCGTCCGCCAAAATAATCTGAAAGGCTTCGACCTCGATCTACCGATCGGTGAACTGACTGTGGTCACCGGCCTGAGTGGCGCCGGCAAGTCCTCCTTGGTCTTTGAGACGCTGCATGCGGAGGGGCAACGCCGCTACGTAGAGACTTTTTCCCCCTATACGCGTCAATTCATGGACCTGCTGGACCGGCCGAAGGTGGACAGCGTGCACAATATCCGCCCCTCTATCGCGATCCAGCAATCCAACACGGTCAAAACCTCGCGTTCCACCGTGGGCACCATCACGGAATTGGCCGACTATTTTAAGGTCTGGTTTGCCAACGTCGCCACGCTCTACGATCCCTCCACAGGCGAACCAATCACCGACGACAACCCACAGTCGGCCTGGAAAAAGCTTCTAGCGAAGTTCCCAGACCACACACTGCTCCTCACCTTTCCAGTCGAGAAACCGGAAAATTTAGACTGGCAGGAAATCCTTAAAAATCTCAGCGGCCAAGGTTACACCCGCGTGCTACTTCGCAGTGGCCGCAGCGATGAGAACTGCCAACTCGAGCGCATAGATACACTCTTAAAGGACAAGGACGCAGTTCCCGAGCTCCCCTCCCCCCTCTACGTCATTCAGGATCGTATCACAAAGCTGAATGCAGGCGCTCGCTCGCGCGCAATGGAGGCCTTGCAGACCGCCTTCGCTTTCGGACAGGGACAAATCGATATTTTTGATGCGGATGGCAAAGCCCTGGCCCATTTCAAGCATGGTCTCCGCTCGCCCGTCTCGGGGCAAAGCTTCCGCCCCGCCAGTCCTGCCTTGTTCTCTTTCAACTCCCCGCTCGGCGCTTGTGCGGAATGCCGCGGCTTTGGCCGTGTGATCGAAATCGACTATAAATTGGTCATCCCCGACCACAGTCTGTCGATCGATGAGGGTGCCATTCGCGCCTTTCAGGGGGAAGTGTATAGCGAGAGCTTACGCGACCTGCAGCGCGCCGCAAAAAAACACAAAATCCGCACCCACATCCCTTGGTCGAAGCTCAACAAGAAAGAGCTCAAATTCGTGATGGAGGGCGAGCCCAACTATCGCGAAGACCGCAATCAATGGTATGGCGTGCATCGCTTTTTCGACTGGCTCAATAAAAACCTGTATAAGATGCACGTGCGGGTCTTTCTCTCCAAGTTCCGCAGCTATACCGAATGCCCCGAATGTCACGGCGCACGGTTAAAACCGGAGTCGTTGAACTGGAAATGGCAAGACCACACCCTGCCGGATCTGTATCAGAAGAGTGTTTCTGATTTGTTGAATCTTTTGCGGGAGGGCGACTGTCCCCAGTCGCCGCCCCCGAATGAAACGGCGCTTGGGGACAAGCGCCCTATCGACTCCGCGCTCTCCGGCATTCTGTCGCGACTCAGTTTTCTCGACCAAGTCGGCCTCGGCTACCTTACGCTCGATCGCAGTTCGCGCAGTCTCTCGGGGGGCGAAACCATGCGCGTCAATTTAACGTCCTGCCTCGGCTCTTCGCTGGTGGATACACTTTTCGTTTTGGATGAACCCTCAGTGGGACTGCACCCGCGCGACATGGATCGACTCATTTCGATCCTACGACGACTGACCGGCCTCGGCAACACCGTCGTCGTGGTCGAACACGACGAAGCAGTCATGCGCGCCGCCGACAACTTGATCGAAATTGGCCCCCGCCCCGGCGTCCACGGCGGACAGCTAAGCTTCAGCGGCAGCTTCCAACGTATCCTAGAATCGGATACCAACACCGGCCGCTATCTCTCTGGCCGCGAAACCATCGAGCTACCCCAAGAACGCCGCCTAGGCAAGGCCCCACTCTCAAAGACCCACTCTCCACTGCTATCCATCTACGGCGCGAGCAAGCACAACATCCACGAGCTCACGCTACACATTCCGCAGCAAAGTTTCGTCTGTCTGAGCGGGGTCTCCGGCTCCGGCAAGAGCACTCTGCTCAACAATGTCATTTACCAGAATCTACTCGCACAAAAGGGACTCACCGTCGAAGAGCCTGCCAGTATGCAAGACATCGAGTCCACGCTGCCACTTTCGGAGGTGGTGCTCATCGACCAGAGCCCGGTGAGTAAAACCCCTCGCTCCAATCCTGCTAGTTATAGCAAGGCATGGGACGAAATCCGGAAGTGCTTTGCAAAGCTCGAAGCGGCTCAAGCCGCCGGCATGGGCCCCGGGCACTTCTCCTTCAACAGCGGCGACGGACGTTGCGACACCTGCTCGGGGCTTGGCTTCGAGCGGATCGAGATGCAGTTCGTCTCCGACATTTTCGTGCCCTGCGAGACCTGCGAGGGCAAGCGCTTCAAAGACGAAGTCCTGGAAATCGAATACAACGGCAAGAGCATCGCTGACATTCTTGATCTGGATATCGACGACGCGGTCGTATTCTTTGGTGACAACAAAAAGATCACTCGCAGCCTACAGCCCCTAGTCGATGTCGGGCTCGGCTATCTAAAATTGGGCCAGGCGCTCAACACCTTATCTGGCGGCGAATCACAACGCCTGAAACTAGTTAAATACCTCAGCAAGCTCTCCACTCACAACGCCGCCTCTAGCAAGCTCCACTCTAAGAATCATGCAATGATTCTAATCGACGAGCCCACCACCGGACTGCACCGAGCCGACGTCAAACGTCTGATCGGAGTACTGCAAAGTCTGGTCGATGCAGGCCACTCTTTGATCGTGATCGAGCACAACATCGACATTCTAAAAGTAGCCGACTGGATCGTCGAGCTCGGGCCCGAAGCGGGCTCTGCCGGCGGACAAATCATCGCGCAAGGCACACCCGAACAAATCGCTGACACCGCCTGCGAAACCGCCAGCTACCTACGCGAAGCGCTGGAGGAACATCGTTCCGAGCGAAGCGACATGACCGGGCGCTTGGCGAACCGGATCACATCCAACGAGTTGATAGCTGCCGAAGCCGCCTCCTCATATAACATTCAAGATTCAATGTTGGACGTTGAATGTTCGAAGTTCCCAAATGCTTTGAGCATTCGCGGCGCACGCGAACATAACTTAAAGAACGTCAGCTGCGAAATTGCGCACGGTCAGACCACTGTCATCACAGGAGTCTCCGGCTCGGGCAAATCCACGCTGGCCTTCGACATCGTGTTCGCCGAAGGGCAACGCCGCTTCATGGAATCGATGTCGGCCTACGCGCGCCAATTTGTGGAGCAGATGCCGCGCGCTGAAGTCGATGAGTTGAGCGGCATCGCTCCCACGGTGGCGATTGAGCAACGCGTCACCAAGGGCACCCGCAAATCCACCGTCGCCACCATCACCGAAGTGGCGCAATACCTGCGGCTACTCTACGCACGCATCGGTATCCAACATTCCCCTACATCGGGCGAAGCGGTGGTCAGCCAAAGCGAATCCCAGCTGCAAAAGCGCCTACAGAAAGTCCTTAAAGAACAGCAAGCGAGCAGCCTCTATTTATGCGCGCCGCTGATCCGTGGCCGCAAAGGACACCACGAACCATTGGCGAATTGGGCCCGCAACCATGACTATACAATGCTCCGTATCGACGGCCAACTCACCGAGCTTTCTAAATTCAAAAAGCTCGATCGTTACAAAGAGCACGACATCGATCTAATCGTGTCTGAACTCTCAACTTCCCACTCCCAACTATCTACGTCTCAAAGCCTCAAAGAGGCTTTGAGACTCGGCAAAGGCAGCGCCTTCTTGCTTTCCAGCGAGGGCGAATTGCTCTCACGACTGTCCACCAAGCGCACCGACCTGGCGACCGGCGAGGCCTTTCCCGAACTCGACCCGAAGCACTTCTCCTGGAACAGCCCGCGCGGCTGGTGCCCCACCTGTCGCGGCTACGGGCAACTCTTTGAGTGGATGAGCCAGGAAGAAGAATCCAGCGTCGACCACCTGGACGACTTCGACGATGGCGAAACCTGCCCCGACTGCCAAGGCGCCCGCCTGAACGAACTGAGTCGCGCTGTGCGCTTGCCACTGAATGAACGTCGAACATCGAACATCGAACGCTCAACATCGAATAAGAAATCAAAGCATTCAAAATTGGACCTTGGACGTTCGACGTTCGACGTTCCCCACTCTGTTTCACTCCCAGAATTGCTGAGCCTGACTCCTTCCAAACTGCTAGGGGTACTCAAGCAAATTAAAACCAACAAGCGTAGTGAAACAGTGTTGAACGAGCTACTGCCCGAGATTGAGGAGCGCATGCGTTTCATGGATCGCGTCGGGCTCGACTACCTCGGCCTCGACCGTGCCACCGCCACCCTCTCCGGAGGCGAAGCGCAGCGCATTCGACTGGCCGCGCAGCTCGGCTCCAACTTATCGGGCGTGCTCTACGTGCTGGATGAGCCCTCCATCGGCCTACACGCCCGTGACAACGAAAAGTTACTCAGCTCGCTCAAGCAATTGCGCGCGCGCGGCAATACCTTGGTGATCGTCGAACACAACGAAGCCACCATGCGCCACGCCGATCAAATCATCGACCTCGGCCCCGCGGCAGGCATCCACGGCGGCGAAATTGTCGCCAGTGGCAAGCTAAGCAAAATTAAGAAAAGCAAACGCTCGCTGACCGCACAGTATTTGCGCCAACAAATGGCGCACCCGCTCCGTGGCGCACACCGCGAACTGCCCGCCGCTTGGAGTCCGCGCAAGAAGAAAGGCAACGAGGCTTGGATTGCACTGCAAGGTGCCGCACTTCGAAACCTAAAAGGCTTCGATCTCGCCCTGCCCAAGCAACGACTCAATGTCGTCTGCGGCGTCTCTGGCGCAGGCAAAAGCACGCTGATCCGCGCGCTGCTCAAACCGCTGGTGGAAGCTGCGATTGAAACCAAGGCAGAGAAATTGACGCCGAAAGCATTGCATACGGAGGAACGTCGAACATCGAACATCGAACGTCGAACATCGAATAGTTTCAAGTCCCTTCAGGGCGCAGAAACGATTCGCAAGGTCATCGAGGTCGACCATTCTCCGATCGGCAAGACACCGCGCTCCACGCCAGCGACCTACATCGGCGCCTTCGACATTATTCGTGACATTTTCGCAAAGCTCCCCGAGGCCAATATGCGCGGCTACACCGCCGGCACCTTTTCCTTCAACACCAAGGGTGGACGCTGCGAAACTTGTAAAGGCGCGGGTCGAGTGAAACTGGAAATGAACTTCATGCCCGACACCCACGTCACCTGCGAAGACTGCAATGGACGCCGTTACGGAGCCGAGCTCGATGAGCTGCGCTGGAATGGCAAGAGCATCGCCGATGTTTTAAAAATGAGCTTCGAAGAGGCGGCCGAATTTTTCAGTTTCCACACCCAGCTTAGCAGTCTGATGCAGCTCATGGTCGAGACCGGACTCGGTTATATTGAACTCGGGCAATACTCGCCCACACTTTCCGGCGGTGAAGCGCAGCGCATGAAACTCGTCAGCGAACTCGCCAAGGGACAGCCAACGTTCAAAGAACGTCAATACAACAAAGGCCAGGGCAACCTCTACATTTTAGAAGAGCCCACCATCGGACTGCACCTCAGCGACGTCGAGCGCTTGATCGAGCTCCTACATCGCCTAGTCGACAAGGGCCACACAGTGGTGGTGATCGAGCACCACCTAGAAGTGATTAAAGACGCGGACTACATCATTGAAATCGGCCCCGACGGCGGCGAAGCCGGCGGAGAATTGATGTATCAAGGCGATGTCGCCGGGCTCAAAAATGTAAAAAACAGCGCCACCGCGAAGTTCCTATAATTTACATAGCTGGAAGGCAGCACTACGGACTGCCTTCCGCAAAGGCCCCCGGCCGACAAGGTCCACTCATGCCAAACAAAGAGCCAGGCTGATCTTCCTAGCGAAATTTTAAACCGCAGGCTGATGCTGACTCATACAGTGAAGTGCGCCGCCCTCTTTGATGATGTCCGTGCAATCCACACCAACAATCTCACGCCCGGGGAAACAATCTCCAATAATCCGTATCGCGGCGGCATCGTTTTCTGGCTGATTGTAGGTAGGCACGAGCACCGCCCCATTCAGAACGACAAAATTTAAATAACTGGCAGCAAGTGGCTCGCCCGCATGAGTGATCGGTGTCGGCAGCGGCAATTTCACACAAGTGAAGGGGGCGCCTGCCGACGTGCGAAAATCTTGCGCCCGTCGCAGGTTTTCAGTCAGCGCGGGATAATTCGCATCGGTGGACTCGGCCACGTGAGCGATCAATATGCCATCGGCTTTAAAAAAACGTGCGAGATTATCAATGTGACCATCGGTATCATCCCCGACCAAACCGTCGTGCAGCCAGAGCACATGATTCGCCCCCAGACCACTGGTGAGCTCGCGTTCGACCTGAGCCGGAGTCGTGTCACCATTACGTGTGGGATTCAGCACCACCACTTCAGTCGTTAGAATGTGTCCTGCACCATTACTCTCAACGGCGCCACCTTCAAGCACTTGATCGAAGGCAAAACGACGAATGCCCAACTGATCGGCGATCCATTCGGAAGCACGATCGTCCTTTTGCTGGTCGGGAAATTTATTCCCCCAGGCATTGTAACGCCAGTCCGCGATGCAGAGCTCGCGCCGCTGATCATGAATGAGAAAGAGAGGTCCAAAATCGCGAATCCACACGTCATCGCTCTGGTAATCATAAAGCTCTACCTTGGCGGTGTCGCCGTGAGCCGACATCAATTCGAGCAGGTAGGGCTGTTCGGCAGCGGCGCATAGCACACTTACGGCTTGATAGCGCGCGGCCAACATGTAAAGGGCAGCCAGTTGCTCACGAACCCGATCGAAACAATCAGGCCAAAGAGAACGGCGCACAGGCCAGGCAAACCAGATAGCAGATTGTGGCTCCCATTCGGCAGGGAAACGGTAAGCCAGTTCTTTAGGTGTTTCGAATGTAGACATTAAAAAAATAAATGAATCGCAAACATTGAACGTTCAACGCTCTCTTCTTTGCGCTAGGTGCTACTCGTCGATCATTCGCTTCGTAACGTTGGCATAACTATCGATACGACGATCGCGGAAGAAGGGCCAGATACGACGCATATCCTCCAGTGCTTTTAAATCACAATCGGCCATCAAAATATACTCGTTCTCGACCGGCGCGCGTTCGACAATTTGCCCATAGAAATCGGCGACAAAACTTTGGCCCCAGAACTCGGTATCTCCCTCAACTCCAGTGCGATTAACCGCAGCAACATAGCAACCATTCGCCACTGCATGGCCTCGCTGCACCATTTCCCAGGCAGTATGCTGAGCGACTCCAAGCTCAGCTTTCTCCTCAGGCAACCAACCAATTGCGGTCGGATAAAAGATAATTTCCGCCCCGGCAAGTGCTGCCATCCGCGCCGCTTCAGGATACCATTGATCCCAGCAGATCAATACGGAGATTTTTCCAAACTTAGTATCCCAGACCTTATAGCCGAGGTCGCCCGGCGTGAAATAAAACTTCTCCTCAAAACCGGGATCTTGAGGAATGTGCATCTTACGGTATTTACCAAGATAGCGACCATCGGCATCGATCACCGCGGCCGTATTATGATACACGCCCGCCGCGCGACGCTCAAAGAGCGATGCGACAATGACGACCCCCAGCTCCGCCGCCACAACTTCGAGCGCCTGTGTCGTCGCCCCGGGAATGGGTTCCGCTAAGTCGAACAAGTCAGGATCTTGAGTGCGGCAAAAATAAGGAGTATTAAACAACTCCTGTGTGCAAATTATCTGCGCGCCCGCATTCGCGGCCTCGCGAATGCGATCAATCGTGTAGTCCAGATCGGCTTGCGCACTCCCTTGCTCCCGTCCTTGGATCAGGGCGATTCGAACTTTACGTGAATTAGACTGGAATGCGTTCATATAACAGAAGAATTAGCAGATCATCCTAGATGACAATAAAAACAAGTGAGCGCTTCAGAGCTCAAGAGCACATGAACATCAGGTCGAAGAGTGAAGATTTCACGAGAACACGCAGTGTACTATTTACGCCCGATTGCAAACAATTCATCATATAGCGCTCGCCATTCGGCATTGAGACTCGTCGTGCAAACAGGCTGCACCGCCCGATTATACCAATAAGCCGCATTCGCTTCGTCGCCCTCGACACGGTGCAAATAAGCATGCACCCACGCCGCTTCCGCGGTCACCATATCCTGCACCAATGCATGCGCTTTCGCCCAATCGCCCGCTTGCTCGGCCTCGAGGGCTTGAATGTAAACGTTCTTTTCTTCCATACGCAATGAGCTCTCTCAGGAAATATCTGTAACCGCCCATGGCAGCGTCTCCCCCGCACGATAAGGCACGACGTCGCCATACCGCTCAGGCACTTGCATGCCGCACTTTTCCAGTTTCACAGTCTTGCTAGGCGCGGTGAATCCGTGAATGCGTTGAGCATTGCCGCTGACGAAGGCTTGCAGATTATCGAGGGCATTGTGCTTTTCGAAGAGTTCGACCAGAATCGGCAAACAAACCGGGGCCGTAAAGAGCCCCGCAGCACAACCACAGCACTCTTTCTTAGAGATCGGGTGCGGGGCGGAATCGCTACCAAACATCAACTTAGGATGAGCGGCGAGTGCGGCTTGTAGCAATGCCTCGCGATCTTCGGGGCGCTTAGCGATGGGCTTACAAAAGAGGTGCGGATTCAGTAAGCCGCCGGCCACATCATTGAGCGTGATAACAAGGTGATGCAGTGTGACCGTTGCGTACAGATTTTCATAGCGGTCTAACAGTTCGACTGCGTCGCGGGTGGTGATATGCTCCATCGTGATTTTCAACTTTGGAAACTTCTCAGCCAAGTTCGCGTAGACGGGAAGGAACTCTTTTTCCCGATCCATCACGAAGCCATGTGTTTCCCCATGAATCATCAATGGAATGCCCATTTTCTCCATCAAGGCGAAGGTCTCCTCCACCTCATCCAGCGCCTTCACGCCCGCCTCACTATTTGTGGTGGCGCCCGCAGGGTAGAGCTTGATGCCAAAGATGTGCTCGCGGGCTGCAATCAGCTCGGCTTCGGAATATTGACGAAAGAAAAGCATCATTAGCGGATCAAAGACCTCCCCAGCACGATCGCCCCGAGCGGCTTCGATCTCTTTCCGATACTGAAGCAGGCGTTCCAGATTATCAACTGGCGGCACCAAGTTGGGCATGATAATGGCCGCCGAAAAGTGCTCCGCTGTCAGCGGGGTGACGCGCTCCAGCATGGCGCCTTCACGCAGGTGCAAGTGCATATCGATGGGCGATTGAATCGTAAATTCCATCTTGGCAAACTAGTGGACCTCACAACAAAACCGCGATTAAAAAATGCAGGCCGCATTCCCAACAGCCGTCGAAACGCAACAAGTCGCACCCCTCGTGTCTATGCGAAGCGCGGCCCGCTATAGGCGTGGTATGAAAATAGAGGATTCTCCTAGCAACTCATTTGTAACAGGGTTACGAATTTCGCAAGCGGCATAGTTTTCGCGGCCTCCATATTTTGCGCGCTTGAGTAAAAACTGCCGGGCGACCTCCCGCGCTTCGAGCGCAAAATCGATCGGCGCATCTTCTTTGGGCAGCCACATAAAGACTAAGCCGTCCTCTGCAACGATTAGAGTGACTGCCTCATAGTTTTGATGACACCAAATGCGCATTTCCGCCCAAAATGCAGCCTCTCCCTTTTCAGTCCCGAGTCGATAGCGCGAAGTGGCCTTAGTCCCCATGTCGACCACGACTGGCTGCACATCGTAACGATCGCCATACTTCTGCTTAAACCAACCATAAAAGTCGGTCTCATAGACAGAGAGACTGAGATAGTTGCCATCGATACGGCAAAAAATCTCGCCCCCAGCCGATAAACTATCGACTAAGATCGGCAGCCCCTTGGAAAACTCCATAAAACCATAATCTTTTCCATTGTAACGAATCGGCACACGCACCGCCAGTTTCAGAGTCAGTTCTTTCGGCCACAAATGCCGCTGCGCGGCAATCTCCTTAAAAGTAATTTCAGGCAACGCAGCTGCTTCGGCCACAATAGCCGACTCATTCTGTTGAGGGTCCGCAATTACGGGTTGCTGCGCTGGCACAACGGACGCAGGCTGCGCAGCTTCCGGCTCCGGAATACCGATCGTCTTGCGAATCGATTCCGCGATTTCGGAATCTTCCGATTTGGCAGCCCAGAATAATACAAGGACGCAGCTCCCCACGAGGAATAGCAAGACCCCCAATGTCCCCAACAGGGCCACACGTTGCGCTTTATTTCTTTTTTTCACAATAATAAGATAAGTTATATCTATATATTTGATTGCAGGTCAAGAGGACAGCGAACCATTGCGACAACAAGCTTGTTTTAGCAAAAGATTTAATCAGATCGTCACCAGACCACGCAGTTAAAGAGCTAAACAGCTAGTCGCCCCGAGAAATGAAACGCCCCGAATGAGTAAGCCACAAGCGCTTCAAACGGGTGATTTCATTTCAAAACCAGCTAATTTGACGTCGTCATTCATCAAATAAAAACAAGGCTACGATTATTAGCGACAAAGCTCAATCCATCCGATACAAACTGCCGCGCAGATGCTCGCAAACGGCGAGAATCTGTGATTAAAATAAGAAACACAAGTATATGAGCACAGGAAACGTAAAATGGTTCGACGCTGAAAAAGGCTACGGATTCATCACACCAGAAGATGGCGGCAAAGATCTCTTTGTCCACCACTCTGAAATCAAAATGGACGGCTATGCCTCCCTCGAAGACGGTCAACAAGTATCTTTCGAAATCGGCAGCGGTCCAAAGGGACCATGTGCGACAGAAGTCACACCTGCATAACCGCACCCCACGCATTTTAATGCCTAACGCGCTCTCATAACGAGAGCGCGTTTTTTTGTGCCTGCCGCGCCAAAACTACTGCGGGATCGCCCAAGCAGGCCGTTCCTCGATGGTATATTCCTGCAGCAAAATCTCTCCCTCACGAAGTATAAAAAACTTTACCGTGCGCCCGACCCCATACAGGTAGAGCCACTTTTGGAAATCAGCAGGAGAATGAATCGGATAATAGGCGAAACGGAGTAAGATGTCGTCGACCTTTAAGCCCATCGCTTGGGCGGGACTATTCTCCCAAATATATTCCAGCGCAATACCGCCAGTAAACTTGCCCTGAGCAATAGGGAACTGCTGCTGCTCCATGGCATTTAGGGGACGCACGGAGAATCCAGTCCAAGGCGAGGCCAAGCTTTGGCGTTGCTTGATGCTATCGTAAATATTGAATGCCAGAAAGATAGGTAAGATGTGAGTCAGTTCCGCCTCCTCATCCAGGTGTTCGTCTTCATCCTCGGGCGGATGATAACCAGTATACATTCCGATCACCGCGCCAGTGCCATCAAAGACCGGGCCACCGATACCTGAAGGCGGGATCTCAATCTCAGCCGCTAACATGGTGGCAGTCAGGTCTTGTTGATAGCACTCTTTACTATTTAAAGACTGCAAACGCCCACTTACTAAATGCAGCTCGGGTCGATCCGCTTGAGTGAGTGCGAAGATCGGCTCGCCGGGAAGTAACTCGCGATCCCCCAAAATCGTCGACACCTCAAAACTGGCATCGCTCTCAATCTTCAAAACTGCGAAATTTAGGGTCGGCTCCACCCCGATCACTCGTGCGCGGTAGGCTTGTTGCGCCGCGCCGGAGCTCAACTGCACCTCGATTCGAGGCAAAAGTGTGCCAGTTTCCGGAACGGTTAAACTCTCATACGTGGTCAGCAAAAAGCCCTCTTGCTCTACGATAAATCCCAAGCTTCGACGTAGCACAGTCGAGTCCTCTGCTACGTCCGCCCCAGTGCGCGCGCGCACAGTAACCATAGTGGGAATGACCGGCACCACAGCCTCAGCTGCACAGCACACACGGCCCCACAAACAAAGCAGTAGAATGATAAATTGCAGCTTTTGCATGATAAAAAAGGCCACCGCCACTTATGGATTAAAATCCTGCATAAACGGGTTGCTGTGATTACGTTGAATTCGAATCGGAGCCTCGCAGGAAAGATGGCAGGCATTACAGGCTTTCACTATAACTTCAAGCGCATGATCAAACCCCTGGCTGCTGGTAGCTGTGTCCGCCTGCCGTAGTAAGGTATCCAGTGGCCGATAAGACTCGAGCGCCAAGCGATCAATCAAGAGTGCAATCGGCTGCCCCTCATATTCTGGAAAGATTTCCTGCATCTGCTTGAGCTTGGCCACCGACTCATGCAAATAGAATCGAGCCAAGGGGCGATTATTAGCCGCCAGTGAGAGCGATAGTTTGTGGGTATAGACTTGCAGTTGAGTCATATGCTCCGCCAATTCCGCAGCTGGCGGCTCAATCATAGCAAGTGCTGGCAACGCAGACGATTGTTCACCGAAGGCTAGAGGAGCCAGGGTAATCGCCTCTAGGCCCAATAGGGCCAAAAACAAGAATCGATATATAGGTCCATTCATTGCGAGAGATAACACATACACTCATAAGAAGTGCAAGCGCTCCTCGGTGGCGATGCTATTCAAAACACTACTGATATCCACGCAGTCTCAAATACTCGTCAGCTAAGATAGTAGCGGCATGACTACTTTCGATCAGATCTAATACGGCCCTTAGGCATCCTACCACACAAGGTCGCAATGGCGCAAAAATAGAACACATAACGCCTTTTTTCATCTTTAACTTGTTAAAAAGCGGCGGATTCGCATTGCTGGGAACATGCTAATAGAGTGGATTAATGATCGATATCAATGGTGGTGGCCCTACGCAGGCGTTGCATTCCTATGTAGCTTACTCGCTGGCGTCATTTATTTTTCTTGGCCTAGCACGCCCACTTTCGAACATGCTGAGATCAGTTCTAACACCTACGGCACCATGGAGGAGTTAACGCAGCTAAGCAATTTCCGTTCAGCTTACCTCAAAGCAAATGGAGGCGAAGCCAGTATTCGAGAAATATTGAGTATTCGCAATGCGGGTGTGATGATAAGCAAAGGCAAAGAAATGCCTTTTTTCTCGATTAAGCGGCAGCCGGACAAGAGCTTAACCACATTTAAAATGCGTGAATACGAGTTAACATTCGGTGTGAATGGGCCGGTTGTCTGGCAACGAGTAAAAAAAGAAGGAGAAACACCTAAATACGAACTAAAAACAGGCCCAGAAGGTCAATCACTAGCTCAAATGGGAAAATTCTTCGATTCGACCATGAGCGTATTACTCCTCAATCAAGGCAAAATTGAGCACTTATCTCCGAGCCAATGGCAAGGCACCGAGACATTGAAGGTGAACTTTGCCCCCGATGAATTTAACCGGCAAGCGACGTCCTATTTCGATATCCGCACCATGCATCAACTGGCTCGAATCGAGCAACTGCCAGACGGGCGCATACGCAAGACTCTATATAACGACTATCGCGACGTAGCCGGCATGCAGGAACCCTTTAAGGTCGAAACCTACATAGACGAAGTATTGCAAAATCAAATTATCATCGAAAAGTGCGAAGCTAATATTGGTGCAATTCTATCGCTATTCGATTATCCAGAGCAACTTGCAGACTCGACACAAGAAGCTGAAATCAATGTTAACTACAAACTGCCACAACAGACGCACTAAGGGATAGTAAGAGATGAGACTTTTAAATTTAGAAAAATCATTCTGACGTCGTTGGCGCCTCGGCTGCTGAGTTCACCGACGCAGGTGACATTTCCTCGATTTGCAGGAGCACCAAGTCCTGAGGCGGCTGAAACAAAGAGGCAACCGCTCCAACATTGACGCCACTCTTTTCTAAAATCACTCGACTCTCAAGCACATCATTCAGGAAGGTCTCGACTAAGAAAGGCTCCTGCATTCCACTCACGGACCGGTAATCACTATAGAGAACTTTCCGCTCTTGCCCACCTGCAAGTTCTTCCACTCTGACCAGTGGCCGCATGTTCTCAATTTCCACATACGCGTAGGCACGCATATCTCCATCCTTTGTAATGAATTCAACCTTCACAGCAGGAGTCCCCATCCAACTACTCGGAGACAGGCGTTCTATAGTGCCTTCATCAAAAAGCAAAACTCGCATAATCGGATCGAAAAAATCACCCATGCGAGCGAGCGCTGCCGCTTCATCCCCCGTCTTCACTTCATAGAGCGGAGCCGCCCCAGGAACGAGTAAGCGCTGCCAAATAAGATCGCCATTCACAACATAAGTGAGCTCGTAATTAGGAAATGTGATCGTAGTGATGCTCTGACTCGGGCGACGCTTAAGCGAAAAAAAAGGCAAACTCTGCCCTCCACTCTCAAAAACACCTGTCACCCTCACACTCTGTAAACTGTCCAACGAAGCCTCCCCCCCATTCGCTCGCAAATAGGCCAAGCGAAAGTTCGAGAACCGTGTCAATTGCTCCAAAGTTCCATAATCTCGAACGTATGGATCTACTTCAACTGTACCACGTGGCCACATAAACCAAATCGCCACACTGAGTAGCGCGAGAAAGAAAATAGAGACCGCTACTAGCCATCGCAGGCTAAACATTCGTCTAGGTTGATTCACTTCCATACTTAATTTGGGTTTATTCGTATATTTCCTAATACTATAGTACCCAAATAGGCAGCTTGTCGAATGGAACCTCTCAAGCTAGCGCGCCGAGTTGGCCAATTGGTCTGGGAGCATGAAAAGCGCCGAGGGCACATCTGCATTCGGACGACATGAAGTGACCTTCATGTCATAAACAATTTCACCAGCAAGCATTGCTTCACGGCGAAATGGGATATAGTAGCCATCCACATTCTGAAAATCACTATATGCGACGGAACGTTCCACACCGGTGGCTCGAACTCTTTCAACCAGCCCGATCACTCGCAAAGTCTTCGGACTCACAAACACATCAATTCTATTTGAACTAGCACCACGTAGTTGCACACGAATCGCAGTTTTCCCCTGCCATTCTCCAAACTCAATGACTTGTAAGGTCCCTTGGCCACGCAATGCATAAGCCATCAAAGGATCAAAAAAGCGGCGACAAGCAAAGAAACGCTCCTGCTCAGCTAGGCTCAGCAAACTGTAACTGACGCCGCCAGCCATGGATTCATCTTCAGTGGACTGCCAAAATGACTGACCATCAAAGCCAAAGGCGGTCGTCCTTTCGCCATCATTTAATGTCAATCGCATCAAATTTGAGTTGAGCTTAAACAATTCAAATGCCTGCCGCTGCCCCGCCCAAGTGACTTGCCCCTCCAATTGCATAGTCTCCAGTGAAAAAAGCTCCTCTCGACCACCATTTGCACTTAGATAAGCCTGCAACAGCTTCGGTTCCGATAATAGCTCATATGCATCGGGCGCACGACTGGCACGCGAGTCCTCTGCCGCGCGAGCGGCCTCCATCTGCTCCGCAAGGCGGCGCTCCAATTGTTCGGCATTCCCGATTCCTTCGGAACTCACGACGTTTTTACGCTCATGGGAGAAATAGAGCTGCAAAATAACGATTAGCGCAGCTATCACCGTGATCATCAAAAAAACTGCCGCCACAAACCAAAGCGTATTTCCCTTTTTAGAATGCTTAGCAGGCTCAAAACCAACTACAACGTCGGGAGAAAATGACCGCATGGGCTTAGGCCTTTTCTTATCTTCAATATCGCGACGGTAAAACATATATTTGATTCCTCACTCGATACAGGATCAGTCAAGCACAGAAATTACCGATGACGATGCCGAAAATAGAGGAAGCACAAAAAACTAAGCTTTCTTACGATCAAAAATAACGACGACCAAGCCACTACAATCCTGTTCAAAACGATAAAAATCGGCCCACAGGCCTGCCACTAGAAAGGCAAAGACCTCGTCGCGATCTTCTTCGATGCGCCCGGAACCGATCCACTTCGCCGCCTTTAAATCAAACACCCGAAAACGAGCCCCGATCGAGGGCATGGCATCCCCCACAAAAGTCCACTCAACCAAGGCCTGCCCCGCGTGCTGTGGACGCTCATAATCAAAAACGCTGGTGCGCGCCGACAAGGTAGGGCTGACCGATAAGCGGTGCGGCACACGCTCAAAAAAAGAGGTCTCACTGCCAAAATGCCAATAAATACGTGGGGCGACCTTAGCCGTCGCATCCTCACTCAATTGACGCCGAGCCGACTTCTTCCGTAGAAATTGTGAGAGCTCTTGCGCCGTGATCTCCTCAGTCGTGGGCGCCGGCGCCCCTTCATCAAACAAAGTAGGCTGTATGTAATTTGATCCAGTCGATGCCATCTTACGCATAGAAAAATACCCGCCATTACAGCTGCGGCACCGCCTCAAGCAGCTTAATGGTGTATGGATGCTGTGGATTGTTGTAAATTTCGTCGGCACTGGCTTGCTCGACAATCTTGCCCTCGGTCATGACCAACACCTCGTCGCTAATGTGCTCCACTACTGCGAGGTCATGCGCAATGAAGAGATACGTGAGCCCTAGCTCTGCTTGTAAATCCTGGAGCAAATTCACGATTTGCGCCTGCACCGAGACATCCAACGCACTCACAGGCTCGTCACAAACTATAAACTCAGGCTCCACCGCCAAAGCACGTGCGATCCCGATACGTTGACGC
>CEUD01125613.1_pt1 | contig 16872 bp, 18 predicted proteins | sample 356481 | NCBI WGS metagenome assembly CEUD01 (sample SAMEA2623314, study PRJEB7988) | marine metagenome | isolation source: saline water (ENVO:00002010), including | reverse complement strand
ATTGCAATTGGTAATGTAATAGGGAGCAATATCTTTAACATTCTATTTATTTTGGGAAGCTCAACCTTTTTTTCAGAGAACGGGCTATCTATTTCAGAGAATGTTGGTAATTATGATCTACCCGTTTTGTTGACATTGTCAGTGATCAGTTTTCCACTTCTACTGAGTGGAAAGAAAATTGTAAGGTGGGAGGGCGCGTTTTTACTTCTTTTTTATATTGGATACACCGGCCATCTGTTTTACCGGCTATAGGAAAAATTACTCCAAGTGTCTTTTAAGATTTAAAAGGTATTTTTTCATGATCTGGTCATAAGCGAGCCAAACAATTTTCTTTGGAATTGGGAAATATGCTGTGTGTTTGGTCATCTTATATTCAAATTCAACTGAATAGGTTACGCGAGTTTTTCTATCGCTTAATTCATTTACTTCACTTTTGCTCGAAAGAAAGAATGGAGCGTCATCTTGGGTTTTATACAGGGCTAACTTTTGGTCTATAAGTTCTACTAACTGAACTTTGGTTATAAAGTTTTTCTTTAGGGCTATGTGGGCATCCTCAGTATAATTTGTTCCCACTTCAAAAGGTCCATCTGAGATAATGTGATTTACTTCATCCCGCCATAGATGGTCATTTAAAGTATTGGCGAATAGTTCAAAAACTTCGCTGGACTCTTGGTCAATAATTATACTTCTTGAAACCTTAACTAGATTAAGATTTGCAAGTGCGGAAGTTGAAAAACTAAGAAAAAGGACAACTGATAAAAATAAAGTGTTCATAAATAAACTATACGAATTAAATTTGCAAAATTCTAACGAAAAATTGAATGAGTGTCTTGTGTAAGTGGTCGAAATTACGACTGCAATCCTTTCCATAAAAAAAATGTGAACTATTATCTATTTTTCGCAGTCTAAGTAATAGGTTTGTAATTATACAGGCCATACTTGGGAGTAACTAAATGAAGAACTTAGTGTTAGCTACAATTGTTTTAAGTTTTTTTAGCGGGCCAGCCATAGCATCCAAGTCTGAGCATAGACAGCTCAAGGTCTCAGCATGCGAGAGAAAAGAGCAAGGAAGCACTTGCAGCTTTGAAGGAAAAAGGGGAAGTGTAGCAGGAGTGTGTACGGAAAGTAGGCGCGATCCCGATGTTCTAAAATGTATTAATCTAAAACGAAAAAAAGAAGTAAGAAATCAAACTAAGGAGAACTTATGAAAACTACGACATTTATTTTGCTATTTTTATCTTTAAGTTTTCAGGCCCATGCTAAGAAAAACGAAAAAAGATGGAGCAAAATTAAAGCAGCTTGTGAAAGCAAGTCAGCGGGACAAGAATGCTCTTTTGAGTTTAAGGGAAAAAACTTTGAGGGAGAGTGCAAGGAAGGTAAGAAGGATAGCTCTTTACTTGTTTGTAAACGCTCCGGAGGTGGAGGCTTGGCCATCCTTAGAGAGTTAGACCTGACAGATGAACAACTTAAGAAATTGAAAGAATTCATGTCTTTTCATTCCGAAAAGCGAAAGGACTTAAAAGGGGGAGGAAAAGAGAAGAGGGAAAAGATGAAGGAGCTTTTTCTCGCTGGAAAGTCTGATAGTGAACTTAAAAAACTACATGTGGAAATATCATCAGAACATGAGAAAAGAGGACAGCTGAGATTAGAGAAAATGATATTTCTAAAAAATCTTCTAACAGAAGAACAGCGTAAAGCTTACATTGAAAAGGGAGGCGATCGACCTGGACGTGGAAAACGGGGGCACGGACATAAGTAATGCAAAGAGTTAAAAGGATCATATTCAATCAAAATAGGGTTAGAGAGGATGAGCTCATTAAACGCTTCAAAAAAGAGTACTTGAGTAGCGAAGCGTTTGTGCGCTCATCTATCTACTGGATGGTAAATTCAAATTCAGTCGATGATCTTGTACAGGAAACTTTCCTGAAGGCATGGAAAGGATATGAAGGCTTTCAAGAGAACTCCAGTTTTAAGACTTGGATATATCGAATTGCAATGAATGTTGTCTATACCCATCTGAAAAATAACTCTACAACCCTCGAAGAGTTTGAAGAGGTGCCACAGGCAGAATCAAACTTAGACTTAGAGACTTCAGACTTGATATCAATTGGCCTCATGAAATTAACGCCAGATCAAAGACAGGTTTTTTCATTGCATTATCAACTTGGCTTTACTTATAGGGAAGTTGGAGAGCTGCTTGAAATTTCGGAAGGTACTGCAAAGTCTAGGGCCAATAGTGCCAAGACTAAATTTGTAAGTTTTTTGAATAAAAATGGATTTAATTATGAATGACGATGAACTAAAAAGGTTTTTAAAGTTAAATGGCAAAGTTGCTCAAAAGCCTACGACCGAATGGATAGATATTCTTGGTAAAATAGAAGGTGATCACTCTAGACTCTCTTTTTTCGACAAGATCAAGTCTTTCAATTTCAGGATTGGGCTGGCCGGAGTTGCTGTTGTTTTAATTGTCGGAATCAGTACAATTAAAGAGAACAAAAATTTAGAAAAATTGAGTCGCGTGGAGGAGTTTTTGACAGAAGACACTTACTTCTCTGAGGTTGAAGAGACTTACTCTTGGATTAGATAGATTAAATCCATTTGTAGAGATTAGCTAAAGGGGCAACGATGCATTTAAACATTGATCCATCCTCACCAGCCGGGGAAGAAATATCTTTTGAGCAATTCCTGGCCGTTGATATGAGGGTAGGTGAAGTTATTGAAGTAAAAGATTTTCCGGAAGCAAGAAAACCTAGCTATAAACTTAAAATTGATTTTGGCGAGGGGGTTGGTATTAAAAAGTCCAGTGCGCAAATTACTACTCACTACTCCATAGAGTCCTTAATCGGAAGGAAGGTCTTGGCCGTCGTAAATTTTCCACCCAGACAGATTGGTAAGTTTATGTCCGAAGTTTTGGTGATGGGTCTCGCCGATGAGAATGAAAACATTGTTTTATTCAACTTAGATAAAGAGGTGCCTAATGGGGCCAGGCTATTATAGTAAGCTTATATTAGTTTTTAGTTTGTTCATTGTTGGATGTTATAAGAAGGGCTCTGTTGATGAAGCCATAAAATCTGTTGAGCAGGCCTCACTAATAAAAGAATATGATAATCCCTCTTTGTTTGTTGGAGAGGCGTATTGCTATTATGTTTATCAAAGCGTCCTAGACCCTGTTAAAATTCCACCACAAAAATTTGGAGAATTTGTTAAAGGCGGAACCCTAAGTCTTGAATTCATAACTGGCTACAACCAGTGGATTTCTTCCAAAAAAGGTGAATTGTGCAAACTTGTAGTTGGCCAAGACTTTAAACCAATTGATTTGGATGAAAATAAAAAATACGTGATTTTTTTAAATAAGTCTGCGATTCATAACGACGGGCAAGATATTAAAATTACCCAAAATCATGAAAAGCTTCATGTCGCTTTCTCTCTATTTAAAAACAAACGCGATCGCATTAGAAAAATTTGGTCATCTATGCCTATTAAAGAAAAAAATGAGTTTAAAGAGTCGCACCCTGGCTACAACTTCTCAAATGAAGAAGTTGTTCTAAGAGAATTCTTTGCTTACAAATTTCAAGGGCAACTTAATAAGGGAATTCAATTCTTGATCGACTAGGGCCTCCATGCCTTTCGTAATATCATTATCTGCAAAAATTACTACTAAAGAAGATTATAAATACTTGTAATTAAGGGGAGTTGCTCTTTTTGTGTAAAATAAACTATGCAATATGATGTGTGTAGTTTATTTTACATTTTGTCAGGTTTATTTCTTTAGGAGAAAGAATGGGAAAGACAAAGATGAAGCTCAAGATTAAGAACAATGTTCACGTTTTAAGAGCAGAGAGAAGAATGAGTCAGGAACAACTGGCCGGCGAAATAGAAGTTACTCGAGCGACCATAAACTCTATTGAGAAGGGAAACTATAATCCATCACTTGAGTTGGCGTTTAGAATTGCAGAGTTTTTTGAAAAAGACATAACTGAAATATTTAGTGTGGAGGGACGCTATGAATAGATTGGATAGAGTTTTATTTAAGTACATTGTTTTGGGATTTCCATTTGTAGTTGGACTAATGATTTGGGGAGGTCTTGGAGATGCTTCCCAGTTAAGTCAGTCCAGAGGAATGGTTCGCAACATTTGGGACAGTTTAGGTTGGAATCTTATGGCCTGGATTTTAGTTTCACTTTATTTCACATCAAAGATGGTCATCTCTAAAAGATTTCGATCTGCGACGCTAGTATCTGCAACCAAGATGCATGAAAGAGACGAAAGAGAGGTTATGATAAATGGCAATGCCGCAAAGTTTAGCTTTCTCTCTACTTTGGCAATTTTGTTCCTATTTTTGTTCATGTCGCTTTTCACTGTAACTGTGGGGAAGAACACTGATGTTAATAAAGTTGCGGGGGAGAAAGAAAATTTCATCTCAATCGGCCTTAATCTCTATCCATTTGGTGACAAGAATAACAATGTTAAGAGTGCAGGTGGTGTAGAGCTGGTAAACTACTCTGGGCTGCCTCTATCAAACTCTATGATGTTTATGTTTTTGATTCTGTGGCAAGTCGCAAGTTTTAAAATTGCGGTAAAAAGAGAAGAGTCAATACTCGATTAGTTTGAAGACGCTTTTGCTTGAGAAGGAGACCGCTCACTTATTTGAGTAGTCGTCTCCTTCCCTGGGTTACGTGTTTCATCTGGCATTCCACCTTCACCTAGGGAATTGTTTCTAAGGGCAAATAAAAGAGAGTTAAGTTCGGCAATATACTTGCGATCCTTTAAAGACTCATGTTTCTCACTTAATAAGTGCTTTGGTGTGTCTTCGAGAATCTTTTGATACTGTTTAGTTGCCTCATTTGTTATGAGCTTTAACAAAGTCCCCAGTGCCTCTTTCTTGTTACCTGATTTTATCCCTGGTAAAAGAATGTCTCTTAATATTTCAGAACGAAGCTCTGAAAAGGCACAGTGATCTGTTAATGGGAAGCTTTTATTCTTAGATTCGGCAAAGCTCCTGCAGTCTGCATGAGGATTTTCTCTATTAGGCTTGGCATGCTTTAGAGTATGTTGCATAACTTGGGGATCTTCAAAGTGTAATACAGCGACTGAGTCTGCAACAAGTTCATTGTAAGGGCGAACAAACTCCATCATAAAGGCTCTAATGCCCTGGGTCTCTATTTCCAATTGATCTCTTCTCCTTTCTAAATGTTGAAGTTTGCCTAGTGCTTCTTTGCATTGTTCGCTTTTGCATTCACCATTTACTGTGAGGGATATGGTAGTAGGAACCTCTTGCTGAATTTTTGATTCGAGGTCTATGTATTCTTTTGTTTCATAAAATTCTTTGTAGAAATAATTGTGAAAGATTGTGTGGCCTAGTTCATGAACTAGAGTTGCCTGCTGAGTCCTGGAGTCTTTAAACTTGGAGTCCAGGCCTATATGTACACCGCTTCCAGTGTTCACTGCTTTTGCCAAATCCTCTCCATTTAGAACAAGGGAGGGACTTTCAATCTCTATCGGTGATAATTTAAATACCTCGTGAGATATACTGTCGATTTTTTTTATTTGGTCACAATTTAGGGGCGAAGAGTCCTTAATGATTAGGTAGTCATAAGCGGTGGAGTTATTGCAAAAATGTTCGGCCTTCGCATAAATTGATAATGCAAAGGCCAGAATTGTTAGTTGAATCAAACTCATTAATTTTTCTGGGCGCTTTTACCTTCTGCCTTTTTCTGAAATCTTTTAGCATAGCTCTCATCAGTAATTAAGTCATCATTCACTTCAGGTCTTCCGTTCATTGCAAGACATTCGTTTTTATTTTGGTTTCCAACCTCCATACCCTTAGCAAAGAAGTGAAGCGACCTTGAAGCAGAAATGCAGATTAGAGTGCATCCATTAAAGAGCTTTTGTTTGTATTCTTTCTCGCCAAAAATCATGTCAGTATCAAACTTTTCTTTTTCTTCCTCGCAAGCGTGAATACAACTGTCCTTTGCTTGATTAACCGCTTGAACCGAACTGGCCCCTGCATCACACTGCTCTTTTAAAGATTTCTCAAAAGCGCTGTTTACTTCTTTAAAATAAGAAACAGGCGCTTCCTCAAGAGTGTGGCTCGAAGATAGAAAGAAGCCATAAAGGTGATCCTTACTTAGACTTGGAGTATCACAAATAGGATTTGCTAGAACTTGGGATATAGAAAATATGGTTAATAGAACTGTTAATCTCATTAGAGCTCCTAAAACTTCCGTTTCATATATTATCGTGTGGATTTAACTTAAGCTTGAGTGAAAAAGGCTGTTTTTTGGTGTTTTTACTTCTAAGTTGTTGAATTTGCGTGATCTAGGTGATTCTAAAAATCTTGTAAACTCGGGATCCATGAAATAACATCCCGCCATGAGAGAAAATTGCTATACATGCATGAGGCCAAAAAGCTCTTGCATGTGCCCATATATCTGTCCAATATCAACCAATACAAAGTTCGTTATCCTCATCCATCCTATGGAATTTAAAAAGATTAAGAATGGAACTGGAGTGCTCACCAAGTTACAACTTAAGAATTCAGAGATTGTTGTTGGTTTAGAATTTACAAGCTCAAAGCGTGTGAACGAGCTTGTCGAGGACCGAAATAATGAATGTTACATATTGTATCCCGGTGAGGATTCAATCAACATTTCAAGATGTGAAACTTCAGAGCGGTTTAGCAGTCATAAGCAAAGAGTTGTGTTTATTCTTGATGCAACATGGCCATGTGCGAAAAAGATGATGAAGCTTAGCAAGAACCTACAAGATCTACCTTTTATCAGCTTTGAAAATAATAAAAAATCAGAGTTTTCAATTAAGCAACAACCGCATGAGCTGTGCCTTAGTACAATTGAGTCAGTTCAGCTTTTACTGGATGAGTTTAATCGTTTGGAAATCGAATCAGTAGATACCAATAGCTTCTTAGGCCCATTCAAAAAGATGGTGGAGTATCAAGTTGCATGCGTTCTAAACCCAAACAATAATAATCATCATAGGGCTGAGCGAAAAACTATCCGAAAGAAAGAATTCTACAAGACAAACCCGCAACGTGCTTTGTTCTTTGATAAATCTAATTTTTAATTAAATGCCACGCATTGTCATTGCTCTTTATTAAGGCACTGTGTTACTGAGAAAGTGTACTTTTTTAATTGCGCATTACTTATACAAAGCTTAAGATTTTCTTATGTTTAAATCTTTATTTTTAATTGCTGTAAGTTTTTCCGTTTTCTCATCCACTAATGGATTTTATCAAATAGAGGAGGGGCTTAGCGGCTATGAATTAAAAGATAAGCTGAAACGTCTACTTGCCAAGAATCATAAAGATCAAGGTTACTCTGCTCTAATTAGAATATATCTCAAGAGTGACGCTGACTTAACATACGATGGAGATGGTTCTATCGTAGATATGTACAGCGAGAGTCCAAACTATTCTGACTCTTACAACTATGACAATGCACACGAAAGTTGCGGCAGCTACAAAAGAGAGTCAGATTGCTACAATAGGGAGCACCTATTCCCTCAATCAATCTTTCATAAGAGAAGCCCAATGAGGTCTGACTTTTTTCACGTATATCCTAGTGATGGTTACGTGAATGGAAAAAGAAGTAACCACCCTTTCGGCGAAGTTAATAGACCAAGTTGGACATCTTCCAATGGGTCAAAGCTTGGAAAGAATACCTTTGGTAATTATAGAGGCACTGTCTTTGAGCCAATCGATGAATTTAAGGGTGATATTGCTAGGGCCTTATTTTATTTTGCGACAAGATACGGGGATAAAGCTGGCAGTTGGAAGCATCATGAAATGCTAAATGGAAGTAAGGATCAAGTTTATAAAACTTGGTTTGTTCAGCTTTTATTGAAGTGGCATAAAATGGATCCAGTTAGTCAGCATGAGATTCAAAGAAATAATGTGGGTCAAAAATTTCAAGGCAATAGAAACCCATTCATTGATCATCCTGAATGGGTTGAAGCAATCTGGGGAAATTAATGTAATGCCCGCTCGACGGTGTCTATTAGTTTCTCTTTATTTACTGGCTTAGCTAAATATTTATCATATCCACTCTTTAAGGCCCGTGCCTTGTCTTCTTCCTGAGCAAAGGCCGTAAGGGCTATTGCAGGAATGTGAGTCCCCTGACCTTTTTCTTTTATCCTAATTTCTTTTATAAGGTCGTATCCATCCATTTCAGGCATGGCGATGTCACTAATAAGCACATCGGGTCTTTCCGTTTTCATTTTCTTTAGGGCATCTAATGCATTGTCTGCTGTGAATACCTTGGCTTTATGAGACCTAAGTATTCTGGTGATTAAGTTTAAAGAGTCCGGTTCATCATCAACGGCCAATATACTTATATCGTGAAGATCATGCTCTTTTACTTCTTTAGGCTTGCTTGTATCTCTTTGTGCTGCGGCCGTAGCACTCAGACTTGCTAGTGGGAATGAAAGTTTAAAGGTAGTGCCTTGGTTAACTCCCTCACTTGTTACCACTATTGAGCCACCATGTAGATCGGTAAGGTGTGAAACAATAGAAAGTCCTAGCCCAAGTCCTCCCATTGATCTTGTTGATGACATCTCCTCTTGCCTGAACTTTTCAAATATATGTGGAAGGAATTCAGGATCAATGCCTTTACCTGTGTCAATAACTTGGATCACACAGTGTTGATCCTTGATAGAACTCTTAATCGCGATCTTTCCCTTTTCAGGAGTGAACTTTATTGCATTACTTAGAAGGTTCCAGAATATTTGAACGAGCCTGGTTTTTACTCCCATTATGATACATTGATGCGGTTCACTTTGAATGATTTCAATATTTTTCTTTTTGGCCTCAAGCTCCACGCTTTTGACTGCTGTTTCAATCGCATCCATTACTTTAACAGGCCGTGGTTGAAATTTTAACTTTCCAGAAATAATGGATGAGATATCTAGGAGGTCCTCTATAATGGCACTCTGTGCTTTTGCAGATCTAAAAATTGCTTGGATCTGGTCTCTGTGATCTGGATTAAGTTTATCCTCTAGTAGAAGCTGGGAATGTCCATATATGACATTCAATGGGGTTCGTAACTCGTGAGATACAGTTGCTAAAAATTCATCCTTAAGTCTGTTAGCTAGTTGTGCCTCCCTGTAAAGAAGAGTGTTCTCAAGAGATAATGTGGTCAAACTTGTAAGCTGTTTTAAGAGCTTCACAGCATCCTGTCCAAATGTTTCACCTCTCTTCTCTTTTAAAAGACTTACAATTCCATATAGCTTGCCTCTCATCGTTAGTGGCAGTCCAATAATTTCACCAATTTTTCGTTCCTCATCCGGTGCTGAAATTACGTATGACTCCTTATCCAACACCTTCTTCTTGATTCCCGAACTTTCTAGTTCTTCCAACTGAATTCTTTTTAAATCATCTGAATAGGACTCTGGGAATGAAACTTGGGAAAGCTTTTGATCTCCCTCTTCGGAAAAGTAGACAATGCATCCGCATTCAAAATTATTTGAATAGAAATTTGCAAGACTTTTAAGATTGGTTTGGGTATCAAGAGAGCTGCTTAAAATTTGACTTTCCTTGGCCAGGAGAGCATTGGCCTGGGAGGTCTTTTTAAGGTCTTTTTCATTTTCTTCAAGTGACTTTTTAGCCTTTAAAACTTTCTTTGCCATTAGAAAAATGATGGCTGAGAAAATAAAGCCTAATCCTAAAATAACCCAATGAAAATTTGCGGCGATTTCACTCTCAAAGTAGGGAGTGCTTTCATAGGAGAAAATGAGTTCATTATTTGCAACTGGCAAGGTCTTATTTTCAACAAACTGGGGCTGAAAGTCAGCGTTTGAATTATAGATTAGTCTTGGTGATCCAGCTCCCTTTATTGAGACTTTAACTGAGACGAATTTTGTGGTGCCTTCCTGTTCTGCCAGTATTGTATCAAACAATCTTTTGGTGCTAAAAACGCCAAAAACATATCCACTCTTTAGAAGCGATCTTTGTTCTTTCCTTGGAGGAATTTCAGCCGAAGAGTAGATTGGATAAAAAATATAAAACCCTTCTGTATTCTTCTCCTCTTTGGTTAAAAGTTTAAGCTCTCTGGAAATTGTTTCTTTTCCATCAACTGACGCTTCCAGCATTGGAACCGCTCGCGACTCCTCACTAAAGAGATCGAAGCCGCTTAAAGGTTTTAAAATCGTATCAAATGGAGCAATTGTCTTCACGGGAGCATAGACCTGCTTGTTTGCACTTTCTGGCCAAACCTCGTAACTTCTCAGCCCCTGGGATCTCATTTCTGAAATGAAGCTTTCAAGGTCTTCAGAAGAAACAATCTTTGCGACGCCCATTGAGGTCATGCCCGGAAAGTTTTCTTTAATGCCGATATTGTTGGTGTAGTTTTTAAACTCTGTATGCGTGAGCGAGCGATTGTCCATTAGCATAGCAGAGGTGGATTTCAACACATTTTGATAATAGTCCAACCTTCCATAAATCGCTTCATGAATGTTTATGGAATACTTGTTAAAAGTGTTTTGACTTCGTTCTTGTTCTACATTGTAAATATAGAAAGATGCCAAGACGGAGCCGCCAAACAAAGTCAAAAAAAGAATGAAAGCTTTAAGCGAAGCGTTTTCAGTTCCTTTGAATATGTCTAAAAAATTCTTCAAGCTAACTCCTAAATCATACCTATGGTAACAACTAAAGGTGGAATAGGAGATTAAACAAAAGGTTGATTCACTTATGCGCAAGGGCTGTCAAGGCCATGAATGGGGGCTTCATCATCTTAAGCGCTAAGCTTAGGATTAAAGAGGTTACTATGAAAGTTATAGTTGTGGGGGCCGGTTTTGGCGGAATAAATGCAACCAAGACTTTGGCAAAGAATAAAAATATCGATGTGGTAGTTGTTGATAAGCGGAATTATCACTTATTCCAGCCCTTTTTGTATCAAGTTGCAACCGCCGGACTCTCTCCCGCAGATATTAGTGTTCCAATAAGAGCATTCTTTCGAGGCCAAAAGAATGTGGAAGTTATTATGGGAGAGGTTGCAGGCATTGACCAGAAGAGTAGACTTCTTAAGCTATCAAATAATAAAAACTTAAAGTATGACAAAGTTGTAATAGCGGCTGGTGCAAAAAATCATATTTTCAATCAAGACTGGGCAAAACATGTATATGGACTTAAATCTATCCAAGATGCGCTCTCTCTTAGAAAGAATATTTTAATGTCATTTGAGCTGGCAGAGGTTGAACAAGACCCCGTTAAAAGGAAGGCCTATACCACTTTTGCTATCATTGGTGGCGGTCCAACTGGAGTAGAGCTGGCAGGAGCAATTGCAGAGCTTGCCAGGTTTACTTTAAGTGAGGATTTCAGAAACATTGATCCAAGCGACACCCGAGTTATCCTGATTGAGGCGGGCAGTAGAGTCTTGTCGACTTTCGACCAGGGACTTTCAAAGAAAGCTAAAAGAGCATTGGAGAAGCTGGGCGTTTCAGTGTGGCTAGAGAGCAAAGTAAGCAATATTTGCAAAGGAAAAGTAGAGCTAGGAAGCGATGTAATAAACGCAAACACAATTATTTGGGCCGCGGGGGTGGTTTCAACAGACCTTGCCAAAGATTTAGAAGCAGATGTGGGTGCAAACTTAAAACGCGGAAATAGACTTCTTGTGAATGAATTTCTTCAAGTAAAGGGCTGTGAGGATATTTACGCCATTGGAGATATCTCATATTTTGAAAAAGAAGAGCTTCCGGGGATTGCTCCAGTTGCAATTCAACAGGGTAAGTATGTAGGGAAGGCAATAAAAAGACTTTTTAAGGAAAAAGAGATAAGGCCATTTTCCTATGTAGATAAGGGACATATGGCGACAATTGGAAGAAGCAAGGCGATTGCCCAAATTGGAAAACTCCGCTTTGGTGGAACAATCGCCTGGTATTTATGGGTGTTTATTCACATCTACTTTCTCATTGGATTTAGAAACAGAGTTTCCGTTTTTCTCCAATGGCTTTGGTCATACCTAACCTATAAGCGAGGTGCCAGGATCATCAATTAAAGAAGATCTAGAAGCTGCTGCTTAGTAAGCTTAGGGTGCATAGGTGAACCTTTTCTAGCATTATGCTTATTATGCTCTTTCTTTTCATTTGAACCATATACGTACTTGTTAAAGCTATTCGAAAAGTCCATTCCAGAGAAATCATTCAGCTCTTTAAGAAAGATTTCTGTAGTCCATTGTCCGTGAAGGTAATCTTCGTACATTTTCTTGAGAAAGCCTTCAAGGTTACCATTAAGCTTTAGATTAATGTAGGCCATGAACGCAGCTCCCTCAGTGTAGGCCTTAGTTGTTGTCGTTCTCTTATAGTTTGAAAATGCTGCCAAGTTAGTGGCTGAGTAGCCTGGTGAGCTAGAGGCCTTGTAACCTTTATCTCTCCAACTCGCAACAGCTTCGTCAAGCCATCCGGAGTTTCCATTTGTTGGCAAAACCCCTCTTGCAAAATAGCTGTGGGTAAGTTCATGGCCAAGAGCACTTCTTGAGGTAATTGTTGCTCCACTGTGCTCCATTCCGCCCATACCTGCAATATATGCTGTAAGAGAAGGGTGTCCCCATGGTCCAAACTTGGACTCAAGCTCTTTCATTACCTTCAAGGTATTTTTTTCTATTTCATAAAGAGACCAACTGGACTTTGAATAAGTAACAATAGGGATCTCTCTGCCATCGATAGATTTGTGGGAAAAGCTTTTGATCTTGAATCTACCTTTCTCACTAAGGTGAAAGTAAACAGATGAAGAGCTGAAGTAATCAGGATAAGCAATGTGAAAGTGATTGCTTGATTTTTCAGACAATGTTCCATTAGTAAAAATTCGGTGTGGCGTTTGTGTACCTGTTACTTTGACATCCATGCTCATTGCAAATTGATCAAACTCCAAGTTTGTTGGCAGGTACTGTTCAAGATACCTTCTGTCTGTTAAATCGCTCATCCAAAAACCTGATCTAGCACTATCGCTTGTGAAGTCAGTGTTGGTTTTAATATTCCCTGTAAACTCAAATGTATGGAAACCGGAATCAAGTGTTGAGCTTAAAGATACGTACTTGGTTTCATCTCCTGGAGAACTTATTTGGATTGCCTTATCATTCTTTCCATTAACTTTTGATGTGGAAGGCATTTCGATAATGTCAAAAATAGGGCTGCCTGCTACTGGTTGGTTGAAAGTGATAACGGCCTTGTATGTAGCTTTTTCTGAGGCTACATCAAAAGTTAAGAAATAATCTGCTTTTACGAAGTCAACAAACACAAATTTCTTGGATTCAATTTTAAAATTTTTAGGTGCGTGGTCCAAGTTTGCGAAAACGTGTGTGACTGCGAGCAGCATTAGCATTGTGATTTTTATCATGTGTCTCTCCTCTTTGATGAACTTTAGCAAGTATTAGGCGTAATTTAAAATTTTATCGAAATAAAAACGCTTAGGCAGTTTTTTAATTTATAAAAAATTAAGAAGATTTAGGTGCTAAAAATTACAGGGTCTAAGGCCAAAATGTTTAAAAGAACATAAGTTCTCGCCAAATTTGGTGGAGGGAAAAATGTTTTTTAGAGTACTGGGGTTTTTATTTTTAATTTCTATTAATGCTTTTGCCATCGATTGTCCTTTGGTGGACCTAAAAAAGTTCGAAAGCAGTCCTAAGACCTTTATGGATGCACCGCTGCAGAAGTATGATGAAAATTGTGAGAGCGTGAGCTTCTCATTGTTTGATGACCAGTCAATTTCTTCAAAGAGCTTTGTGAAAAAAAAGGATGAAGCTAGAAAATCTGTTTGCCACACAAATAGCGATGGAAACCAGCTTTGTCTTGCATCTGTATCGCCAGGAGATGATGTTCTAAAAGGCAGAGCTCCGATAGAGAGTCTTGATAGAGCTGAAAACCTTGTTGATCCGGAATACTTGGTAAAGAACATCAAGGCAATGGAGGCCCTTGGACTAATGCAGGGCAGTGTGAACACCCAGCCTTGGTCTGATTGGTACTGGCCAATTGCTGTAGGACAATTAAGCTTTAGGTATAATGACCGTCAAATGATGAACGCCTATAGTGTTAAGTCACCTGGTGAAGAGGATGTTTGGACTTGGGTTAATGAATGGCATAAAAACTCAATGCCAGAAGATGCCAACCTTCTTTCTCCTTCAGAGAAATATGACCTATTAGTAGGGGACACAAATTATACCTTAACCAAGAAGATGCTCCAGGCCGGAAGCTACTACCAATATAATTTTGGAAAAGTTGAGAGCTGGATGGGCCTATGCCATGGGTGGGCACCTGCAAGCTACATGCTGCCAAGACCAACCAAGGCCCTACCTGTTACCCTTTCAAATGGAAGTGTGGTTGAATTCCTTCCAAGTGATCTTAAGGCCCTTGGGACCCTCTTGTGGGCAAATGGCTACCAAAGCACCCGTATGGTCGGCGGAAGATGTAATATTAGCGAACCTGAAAAAGATGAAGAGTCTGGGAGAGTTAAGGATCAAAACTGTTTTGACACAAACCCTGGAACTTGGCATGTGACAGCTGTCTCAGAGATTGGCAAAAAAGGCTCTCCTTTTGTTATAGATGCCACTTTTGATTACGAAGTTTGGAATCACCCAGTACTTGCCTACGATTATAAATACTTCAACCCTCAAACATTCAACTATTCTGACTCTTTGGAAGATGCCAGTGTAGACCTATCAAATTTTAAGAATGATAAGTTTAAAAAATATAGATCTAAGGAAGCTAAAAGTGTTGTTGGGATCGTTATGGAGGTTGTTTATTTAATCGAAACTCAACCTCAGCGTCTGTCATACGACAACGCTGCTATGGATGCCAAAAGCAAGGTTCAATATGTTTACGATCTTGAATTGGATGAAAACGGAAATATCATTGGTGGAGAGTGGTATACGAATAAGCACCCAGATTTTTTGTGGACTCCGTACACTGGAAGCAAGGCAAACTCTATTGCTGACCAGTATATCCAAGCAGATGAAATCTCAATCCAGGATATTAGTCGTTTGAATGAACTTGCTCCATATGCTTCTCGTGAAGGCCAGCCAATCGGTCGTGTTGTAGAGGCACTGATGAAGGCTGCAAGCAATTAAAATGAAACTGTTTTCCATACTAATCTTACTACTGTGCTCGAATTCGGCATACTGTGAATTAGCATGGAAAACTTTGATCTATATGCAGGCCGACAACGATCTTGCTCCTTATGCTATGTGGGACTTAAGAGAAATTGCAGCCTCAACTAAAAGTGATGGTAGATCTAAGACAATCATTCACCTAGATTTGCCTGGCATAGACAAGCTTTATGAGTTTGAAGTACTACCTGATCAAACAGAAATTGATACAAACCTAGCTCAATATAAGAAGTCCAAATTACAAGACTACAATTTGAAGTTCTTGCGAACAATCGATGAAAGATCTTCCAAAGGGCAAGAAGAACAGCTTTTAGATTTTCTAAACTTCTCAAATAAAAACTACCCTTCTAAGAACACCATGCTTGTTATTTGGGGACATGGAGAAGGCTATGGAGACGGCACGCAATTTGGTGGGGTGGCGATCGATCAAAACCCCAGTGGGAGACTTGGGATTCCGCAACTAGAGAAGGTTCTAGCGAATTACTATCTTTTAAATAATGAAAAGATATCAATCATTGCAATGGACGCTTGCTTGATGCAGACAATTGAGGTTGCCACTGCACTAGAGGCAAAATCAAAGTACCTCGTTGGAAGCACTCAGATTCAAAACTTTCAAGGTCTTCCATATCACTTGATAAATAACTATGTCGAAAATGAATTGGAACAAGAGGCATTTAAGAGCGACTCAGGTGAGGATTACTACTTAGTAAAAAAAATTCCTGCCTTAATAGCCAAATACTATGAGAACTTTGAGTTTAAATCCGAAACTGCAAGCAGCCTATCAGTGACCGAACTTGAAAATAGCTTCATGCCGGCCTTTGAAAAGCTGTTTTTTGAAATAAACCTTCAGCTTCGGAGAAATCCTTTTTGGATTTTTGGTCTTCAAAAAGCGTTGGGAGAAGTTCCATTCTTTCTTGGACAAACTAAAGATATTTCGCTGATGCTGGCTAAGTTAGAGGAGCATTTTTTAGGGCAGGGGTTAGTGAATTTTGCCTTACTTAGTGCTAGTGCTCAAGAGGCCCTAAAGTATTCAATAATTTCTTATACCTATGGTACGGATTATCATGGCCAAGCAGATCAATATTACTTGGGGAGCTTTAAGGCCTTTGGAATTTGGCTACCAAACTCAAAGCACCAGTACGAGCTTAGAATAGAAAAATTCAGAAATTCAATAGCTTATAGCTCTAAATACTTTAAATCTTATAGAGCATTTCTTGAAACACTTTTTGAGAGAAGCCTTCTTTAGTAAATTTCACCCTATATAAAATCCACGTATTAGATAAATCTAGCATCAAAAATCCTGATTCATGGTATGTCCAGACAGTTAAATTTTAACAAAGGATTTGAGATGGGGAAGATGGCCAAACTCATTATTTGTATTTTAATGGTAAGCAATGCCTGGGGCTACTCGGGCAATCAACAACCCAAGTGGATGGTAGACAACGCTGAAGCTGACTTTTACGACTTACCGCTTGCAGGAAGTTTGACGAGTGACAAAACTCCGTGGGCCAGCTCATTTTGGCCTCACATATACGGTGGGATCGCTTTTAGGTGGAACAACTTTTACCAAACACCAAACTTTGCTCCACTTCATGTACAGATCAGTGAAATTGATGAAGAGATCGAGCAGCTACAGAAGTCTTTATTTACCCAAGAAAACTCGGTTGAGACTAATCTTAGAATCTTGGGAGATGTGCAAAGACTCAAAAATGAAAAGGCGACTGTAAGCGCCTCTAAATCGATAGAGCATAAGAAGTATTTCTTT
>CEUD01125618.1_pt1 | contig 17022 bp, 11 predicted proteins | sample 356481 | NCBI WGS metagenome assembly CEUD01 (sample SAMEA2623314, study PRJEB7988) | marine metagenome | isolation source: saline water (ENVO:00002010), including | reverse complement strand
CAACCACTTTTTTAACTCAGAGGCCCATTCCTATGGGATGGCTGTGAAATGTTTATACGTTTTCGACTGGATTGTCCAGATATCCCTCCAGGGCAAAGCTTGATTTTTTCACTACCAGAGACTGAATCGGGTAAAAGTTATACTCAGAAAAACGTGCTTCAAAATCAAGCGCCCAACGAATACTCATACGTAACAGTACCTTTCAAACAAGCAGGCAGTGGCACTCAGCCGCAATTATTAATTGAGGCAGGCGAAGAAGATGTCGCCTACCAACTCATCGCAACAGATGGCTCTAGCTTAACCAGTCGCGGCGGTTGGAACATGTATCTGGGCGAACCTGTCGATGCTGACAACGTTTTCTACGCCAGCTGGACACTTAAGGAAGCTTCGACTGGCCCAAACCACGATCGCTTGAAAAACCCATCCAGCAGCGCTCCGACTGGTGATAAGTTTAATCGACGTTGGTATAACACACATCAATCGATTGACTGGACCGATAGTCAAGCGGATCAAATCCTGCAATTGGCAGACCCCCTCGAATACGACTCATTGGATAAACCAGCCTATGTGGCCTTAGGCCATGCCTTGTTCTCTGGAGCAGGCCTAACCGCTCGATTCAATGAAGATCAATTTATGTTCACCACACGCTGGATCGCTCAGGGCAACATGCGTGCGACGCGAACCGGGCGAACGATACGAGATCAAAATTTCAACGTACTATTCATCGCCACATCAGGTATGACCGCGCAGAATGTTAAATGGCAAAAGTTCAACGCAGCTTCATCCACCCCAGAACGCATTTCCGCAGGCTCTGGATTTGATTCAATCAACGGTACCACTGCGGTCGATGTCATGCTCTTTGAGTTTCCCTATGAAGATCAAGATCTCTTCTCCATTGGACAACTACAACACGCCAACTTGTCCTTTTTTGGCAGCTACCCCTCCTACCCCATTGGAAATAGTTTAGCAGATTACCACCTGCACAATAAACACCCAAACCAGATCGGTTATCAGCTGACACGCATTGATGAGATCACTACGGACAACAATTATTCTCTAAGGAGAGATATGAATGCATACTACGATATTTCGTATTTACTCAATCGTACGCTCTGGGACCAATATTACTTCTCGACAGTGCCTGCCACCGGCACGGTACCAGACGCTCTTCCCAATACCCGCTACCAACGCCACTCAAACAGTATTGATCTTCAAGACCCAGATAAGTCGGCGGCCGCACTGGTGATGGCGGGAGGCTTCAATATCAATTCAACATCCGAACAAGCCTGGCGAGCAGTCTTAGGTGGAGGCAAACAACTTGATTTCACCCCAGAAAATGCCGACTCTGGCTCCAATCCCGAACTAGATGCCTCTTTCCCGCGCTTCAGTCGCCCCTACGGTGACAATGATCCTGACGACCCATGGAAAGGCTATCGCACGCTTGACGAGAACCAGATCGCCCAGCTCGCCCGCAATATCGTCGCCGAAATTCGCAACCGTGGCCCATTCGTATCAGTCGCTGACTTCGTAAATCGACGCCTTTACGACAATCCAAATACAGATGATGGCGCCCCTCAAGCTACAGACGCATCGTGGGAACACGAAAACTTTAAAGGACCTCTACAAGCAGCAATCGATCGCACAGAAACTGGTATTTTTGCAGCCAATGATGCAGGTCCCAACACTTTCTGGCAAGAAGATGAACTCGCCACTGGTGATGGCAGTAAGCACAATCAAAACTCTCAGTATACCAATGCATACGACAAATCTATGCTCGAAGGCGGCGACAGCCCCTCAAGCCCTGTCGGTAATCGCTCCGCTTTTGCTCCTAAATACATAACTCAGGCGGACATCCTAGCCAAAATCGGAGCCAGTCTCAGCGCTCGCTCAGACACCTTTACGATTCGCACTTATGGTGAGACAGTGAACCCAGTGACCAATGTCGTCGACGGGCAGGCTTGGTGTGAAGCTGTGGTTCAACGTCTGCCCGAGTTCGTAGACGATTCCTTAGAGGCGCATGAAGCCCCCGCAGATGGAAGCATCAATCAAACACTCGGCCGCAAATTCAAAATCATATCCCTCCAATGGCTCTCAGCATCAGACATCTAGCACTTACACTTATCAGTTCCTTATGCCTGCTACTATCAAATGGCACTGCGCAGACAGCTCCCGAAGAACCGGCTCAATTCCGGGTCCTCTCTATGGCATCATTCGAGACTGTGCTTTTCGATATCGATAAAGAGCCAGTCGTTCTAAGAACTAGCCTTGGATCGTTCTCTCGACTGTATCCTGCACCGAAGAGTGGAGAGGTCGTATTTTACAAAGAAACTCCCAATCCTGAGGATCCCAACTTGCCTCCGATTAAAACCACATTGGCGCAGGCAAAATTATCAGACGGCGGGCCCTACATTATTCTCCTCATCCGTAACCCCGAGGGTTCCATACTGGAATATAAAACAGTGGTCATGGATCACTCATTGGAAAAATTCCCAGCCAATACATATCGCGTTTATAATTTTTCAAAACGTCAACTCGCGGTTCAACTTGCCGGAAAAAACCTGCTGCTGAACACGGCGGAGTCCGGAAGCATCCCCTACCCAGAGACCTCAAAAACTTGGCTTAAAGTCGCTGCCAACGATCAGGATGAAGGCTGGCTAGTCGTTCGTTCAGCACCTCAAACAACAGGTAATAACTACCGCACTACACTCTTTCTAGTCGACATCCCCCCATCTAAGCGAGACCCCAATCCCCTTGGAATTATTGACCGAGAAATGCGAGAGAGAATCCGCACCGACGACCAAGGCCGCCAATACGTCCGCTAATGATTCTTACCCCTTTATGTCAGACGAGGGTTCTTGGCCACTTCAGCCACTGGGGTTCCCACAGGCACTCGGAATTGCTGTTTATATTGGCTGGGGGTCATCCCCATTTCTTTACGAAATACTTTACTGAAATGGATGCGATCCGAGAAGCCGGCTCGATCCGCCGCATCTCCGATATGGACATCGGGGTCTCTTAATAAATTACGTGCAAAATCTAAACGAATTTGCCGAATATACTCACTCAGACTGGTACCGACAAACTGCTTAAAGCGTCGGCTTAGGAAATCCGGGTGACAGTTTAAATGAGCTGCGATCGTTTTCACATTAAAGGTCTCCGCCAAATTGGCATCGATATAGCGCTTTGCTTCTTTAACCACAAAAGGCACGGGCTCCGAGTCTGAATGCATATACTCCTTCAAGCTGTTGCCATTCGAAGCAATAATTTTCTGCAGACAGTAAGCCGAATCTTTCCACGTTCGAGTTTGGGTCTGATAGTTCACATGTATCAAACCAAAACGGTGCTTAAACCCTTCTTGCCACTCAAAATTGTCAAGTAGAGACCAATGGAAGTAACCGCGCACATCCACCTCCTCATCCATCGCTCTTTGCAGGGCCAGTAAATGCCCAATGATAAAGTCCGTACGATTGCTATCATGCACTGCGCCATCCAAACTCACTCGATCTAAGGTCGAGCAGCCATTCTGCGTAATCACCAGCGGTAGATCGTAGAGCTCATGTATAAAACGTGGCCCCCAGTAGAGGCTATCGGAATGCTGCGTCCACTCGTAAAGTGTGATCTCCTCCCCCTCTATCAGTGGGACGGCAACCGGCGTGCCCTCCTCACTCATACGCACGGTCGACACCTGAAAAATATTACAGGCGTAATAATCCAGCGGTTGCTGAATAATTTCAAAATCCGATGCAGGAAAACTCGGCAATGCCTGCTGATAAGCCTTCAAGCCTTCCTCGGGGTAGTGCCCAAGAATCGCGGGGTCCGACCACCAACGCGTGTTCCACACATTATCAGAATAAATGGCACTGGTCGCTTCACGCGCCGCGCTAATGTCATCCCGGCTAACCGTGGCCGGGCGATAAACCGCCCCCGAAGAAGACCAGCCAATGATCGGAGTTTGCTTCGCATGTTCACGAATCACTTGCACCGATCGTCCGTGCGCCAACGGGGCATTATGCCCTGCCATCAGGCATTCCTTAAAACTCAAAGTCATCCCGGGGGCGTGCAAACCATCTCGATACCCTAGACCGATGAAACACTGCGGCTCATTGATCGTCACCCAGTGCTTCACTCGATCCGAAAAACGATCCACCACAACTTTCGTATACTCCGCAAACCAAAGCGAACTATTACGATCAAGCCAACCGCCTCTGAGAAAGAGTTCGTAGGGTAAATCCCAATGGTAAAGCGTCACCCAAGGCTCGATGCCATTATCAAGTAACTCATTAATTAAGGCATCATAAAACGCGACCCCAGCCTCATTTATGGCACCGGTGCCATTAGGCAAGATACGCGACCACGAAATGGAGAAACGATAAGCCTTCAGCCCCATGATCTGCATGTGCCCAACATCTTCCTTAAAGCGATGATAATGATCGCAACTGACTCGCCCACTCTGCCCACGCCAAATACGGCCTTCACGTTGCACAAACGCATCCCAAATAGACGCGCCTTTGCCATCCGCATCATGCGCCCCTTCAATTTGATAGGAAGAAGTCGATGCTCCCCACATGAAATCTTCAGGAAATAGGCTCGAGCTCTTTGTCATAATTTAAGTAGCAGAGGAATGGATCATACCAAGGCCCACAAACCCACAAAGCACACTCCTTTTCAAATGCTGTTCAATAAAAAAAGGGTAAACTGCCAATAGAAGACAAATCATCAGCAAATCACACATATTTAGCTAGCAGACGGCTAACACTTCATGCACAATTCAAATATAATGCCCTCCCCCCACCCCTCCTATGACTATCAGAAACGGGCGGCTGGCCACATGAACTCTATGTGCGCGAAGCCCGCCGCATGCTCTCAGACCTTGTGATCACGCAAGCTCACTTTGACCGCGCTATAGTAGTCGAAGATTCCGTCGGCCTAGCGAACTACACCGCGGATTCACCACAACCGGAACTTGGTTAACTAGCAATGCCACTATCTACCTACACGACAAGCCCTACGATGCATGGCGCACGACCGTAGGTCCCTCCCCGAACGCAAATAGCACCGGGCAGACAGACGTTTCAGACGCCGACGGCCGCCCAAATCGACTAGAGTTTTTCCTAGGCACCGATCCCTTAGCCGCAGGCAGTGCCCCAGCCAACCCAAGGGTTCATTTAATCGAGCCCAACCAACTCACGCTGACGTTCAGCCGAGCGGGCATCGCCAAGGAAGTGCCCTTTGAAGTGCAATTCTCTGAGACGCTACAACCAGACTCCTGGGCCGTAGTGACAAGCGCTCTCGAAACAATCAGTTACAACTCAAACTAGGGAGAGAGCATTTTCTTGGATCAGTGGATTCTATTCTGGCAAATGTATCAAGACCAAGTGCCCGTAAACAATACAGTTCATGCCAAGTAGTGCGCCTCGGGATACTTTCTCAAATGAACTTTTTAATTTAAATCACGGTTAAAAGGTGAATGCCTCGACCACATCACTATCCAATACACACGACCATGTAGACGTAAAAAAGGCGTGAGCTTTCGCCCACGCCTTTACCCAATATATAACCCTAAAAATTATTTGCGACGACGCACCATCACAGCAACCAAAGCGGACAAGCCCGCAATCGTGGCATAGGTAGCAGGCTCTGGAACAGCAATCGTTGCAGCAGAAATAATCACATGTCCACTCCCCTGTTGTGTTCCACCGGTCGCGATACTGAAATTAAACACATCATTGTCACTGTCCGCAACAACAGTAAAAGTATAGCGGTATGAGTTCTTAGCACCCGCACCTCCATACGCCCCTCCGTCAGGATTAGAGATCAATCCAGAATTATAAGTCGCGCCCGGGATCGAAGCAACAATGGTTGCTGATGGAGTCCCAAAGCCAGCAGTCCACAAATCAATCGTGTAAGCCTGCCCCGCTTGCGCTAAAGTAAAATCAAGCTGAACCCCCTCACCGGCCGTATTCAATACCGAATTGAACAAGCCCGTCGGATTCGTCACTGAGCCACTTGCAGTCGCCGATCCATTCGTGAAGCTAAAATCCGCAGTCGTCCCAAAACTAGTGCCACGAACAGTCGTGCCTGTTCCATAAGCGACAATGCTGCCGATGCCTGCTCCCCCGTTCATATCATTGGTCGCCACACCTGAAGCAGGGTTCGCTGAAGTATTCCAATATGCCCAGTCCACATTACCCGTGGCGGTCAGATCGGTGGCAACTGTTACGGTAGAGCTACTATCCAAATTGACGCTTGCTGCTGTAGCCAGCTGCGCTGAAACGAGGAGAGATGAGAGCAGAATAAGAGGTTTCATATTATGTAGTGTTAGCTGAGTGAGGTAAGAACATGAACTTTAGCATAACTGGCCCTGAAAGTGTTAACGTTTAACCGACATTTTATGTGTCTTTTACCGACTGAGCATGACTGAGCACCTCATTCTCCTAGCCATTCAAAAGTTGTCATACTCTTGCTAAACTCAGCTATAATCAGCGATCCGCACATTCTCAAGCAGCTACTGACTAACCCTATGATTATATCTTGCTGTATGATGTGCCCCCTAAGTCTTCCGATAAACCGACAGACTCAAATTCACCCCAAAAACAAGAGTCACTATGCCCCTCAAAAAATTAAAAAGCTCCCCATTTACACTCAGCGTTCTGCTGACTGCATTCATTTGCAGCGAAACCATTGCCGCTGAAATTATCTTAGACAATGCTGCAACCAGCGGTGTCACAACCACTGGCACATGGACAACGGGCACTTACTCCAGCGATCGCTATGGTGCAGACTACTTGCACGACAGCAATACCAGCAAGGGAGCCAAGAGTGTGCTCTTCGCCCCCACCCTGCCTAGCAGCGACTCCTATGAAGTGTATGCGATTTGGTCCGAGCACGCAAACCGAGCCAGCAACGTCCCAATCGACATCACACACTCCACGGGTATCGATTATGTTGAAGTGAATCAGCAAGCCAACGGCGGTGAATGGGTCCTACTAGGCACCTACCCTTTCGATGCCGGCAACTCGGGCACTGTCCGCATCGGCAATGAATTGACCAATGGCTACGTGATCGCCGATGCCGTGCGCTTTGTGACTACTCCGGAGCCTGTCGAACCAGTCCCATCTATTGAAGGGGATTGGGAACTCACCTTTGAAGATAATTTTGATGGCACGGCTTTAGACGGAAACAAATGGCGCTTTGCCACCACCTATGCCGGCATGCCCGGCAGCGGCGGCAACAACCATAAAAATGTTACCGTAGCCGATGGATACCTGAATCTTAAAGCGAGCACCGACTCCGGCAGTATCGGGGGCAGTAGCTATAGTAACTCCGGATGCCAAGTGAGCACCTACGATGTGTATCGCCAACAGTATGGATACTTTGAGGCGCGTATCAAATATCCAGCAGTCAAAGGCTTATGGCCCGCCTTCTGGATGATGCCTGACCGCGCTAATTACGGCTGGTTGGAAGGCTACTATCGCTCCTACCTCAAGTTTGACCTCAGCAATGCAAGCCCCGGGACAATCACCAGTGCGGTGCTTAAACTAAAGGCATCTGCAATTAAAACTCAGGGCTCCGTCCCGAATAACTTGGTTTACATGAAGCTGCGTGATGATTCATGGAACGAATCCACTCTCACCTGGAATAATAAACCGGCCGCAGATCCTGTTTGGATCGAACAAAAATGGGGCGAGATCAACACCGTGGGCCAAGAGGTCACGCTGGACATTACCGATTTCGTCAGTGAGCAAATGGACGACGACAAGATTATCAGTATTGTTTTGGCGGATACATTTATGCGCAACCGATCGGTAAAATTCCATAGTAAGGAAGCTGCGAATCAAGCGGATCGACCGCAATTGATCATCAATGGCGTCACCTACTACGTAAGCGAGGATGCCCACGTCAGCCGGGGAAGCTACGCCGACACAAACTTTGGGAGCGCGACAGAAAACCTCGTTTCAGACAGTTACGGTTCCGGCACTCACACCTACGGCGACGGCATGGAGATCGACATCATGGAATCACTGGGAATTTGGGGCGAAGACACCACCCAACACGCCACTCACTGGGATGGCTACGGCTCTCAGCATCAACATACCAATTGGGGGAAAATCACCTACCCAGCCACAACAGACGACTTCCATACCTATGGCGTCTACTGGCAAGACGACTTACTCGAGTTCTACATCGACGGACGAAAGACTGCTGAATGGAGCAATTCCCGCATTCCAAGTGCGCCTGCTTTCATGATTCTCTCCATGCAACTCGGTGGATGGGATAATAACGGCGTCACTGACCTAATAGACGATCAAGTCATGCAAGTCGATTGGGTTCGCGCATGGACTGGCACACGCACTCCGATTACCATCAGCGAACTCATCATCGACAATACGGACAGCTCCCAGGTCAGCCAAACGGGCACATGGAGCAGCTCTAGCACCAACAACGGCTATTACGGCAGTAATTATTCGCATGACGGCAACACAGACAAGGGCAACAAGTCCTTCAACTATCAGATCGATGTCCCCCTCTCTGGAACCTATTGGGTATATGCTCGCTGGACTAGCTATACAAACAGAGCCACCAATGTGCCCATCGACCTGACAGGCAGCGATGGCACCACCACAGTTACTGTAAATCAACAGGAAGATGGCGGCAAATGGGTACTGCTAGGCGAAAAAGAATTCGCTGCCGCCACCACCGGCAGCGTCGAAATCCGAACCGATGGCACCGATGGCTATGTGATCGCCGATGGCATACGCCTACTACGGGTCGGTAATTAATCAGTATAAGACACATACTCAATCAGCAGACAGCTAACTAGTTTAAAGGCAAAAGTGCTATCTTAGGGCCTTCACAAATAGCCCACGCCCCACTCAAGCACCGTGGTAAACATTACAGATCAATAGAAACATTCACATGAGTACATCATTCCCGTCAAATTTCACTTGGGGCGCCGCCGCCGCTTCCTATCAAATCGAAGGGGCTTGACAAGCCGATGGTAAAGGAGAGTCCGTATGGGACATGCTCGCGCATCAAAAAGGAAAAGTATGGGAAGGGCACACCGGCGACGTTGCTTGCGATCACTACAATCGCTACAAAGATGACGTCAAATTAATGACTAAAGTGGGCCTACAAGCCTACCGTCTCTCTGTTTCTTGGCCACGAGTCATCCCCAATGGAACAGGCAAGATCAACGAAGCCGGACTCGGCTTTTACGATCGCCTCATCGACGAGCTCTTGGCTGCAGACATTGATCCGTGGGTCACACTTTTCCACTGGGACTACCCCACGGAACTGTTTAATCGCGGCGGCTGGCTCAACCCGGAAAGCCCACAATGGTTTGCGGAATACACCGCAGTCATCGTTGATCGCCTTTCAGACCGTGTCAGCAATTGGATCACACTCAACGAACCACAATGCTTCATCGGTTTAGGCCACTTACATGGTGACCATGCGCCCGGCCTGAAGCTCGGCATGCGTGAAGTACTCAAGGCGGGTCATAACTCGTTGATCGCTCACGGCCTTGCCGTACAAACCATTCGTGCACGCGCTAAAAAGACGCCTTCGATTGGTTGGGCACCTGTCGGCTGCATCAACTATCCTGCCAGCGACAAACCTGAAGATATCGAAGCTGCGTATAAGGCAATGGATGGCGTCTGGAGCGATAATTGCTGGAATAACCGTTGGTGGGGCGACGCGCCTGTGCTCGGGCACTACCCCGAACAAGGGCTTCAAGCTTACGCAAAGCACCTACCGAAATTCAAGGATTCTGACTTTGACACCATCCAACAACCGCTCGATTTCTACGGCTGCAATATCTATCACGGCAGTGAAACACAAGCAGGTCCCGACGGAAAACCTGAACTAACTGAAAAGGAAGTTGGTGGCCCACGCACGCACTTCTTATGGGAGCGATCTGACGACGCGCTCTACTGGGGCACAAAATACCTATCCGAGCGCTACAAATTGCCAGTGGTCATCACCGAGAACGGTCTGACCATGCCGGATTGGGTCTCACTGGATGGCCGCGTGCACGACACGCACCGTATCGACTTCCTCCAACGCTACTTGCTTGGCTTAGAGCGCGCAATTAAGGACGGCGTCGATGTGCGTGGCTATTTCCAATGGTCCATCATGGATAACTTCGAATGGGCTGAAGGCTACAAACACCGCTTTGGCCTAACCCATGTTGATTACAATACTCAGGTTCGCACACTTAAAGACTCGGCTTACTGGTATCGCGATGTCATTGAATCCAATGGTGCGACTTTGCATGAGACACCTGTCGTCTCCACCTCCCCAGCACTCGCATCCACATAATCCCCCCCATATGATCTCCACGAAACAAGCTTTCAATCTGCGTTTATTAACGCTACTCACCGCTATTACGCTACCACTGGCTGCCAGCACCACGCCGACATCCCCGGTAGTCATGGCCCCCGCATCGGCGGAGCTCTCGAGTTTTCTGACAGAAAACAAGGCGAGTGTATCCATCATCGACTTGGACCAGTCCAAAGTGCTAGAACTCGCCTTTCCCACAGGTAGCGGATACCCGGGTATCAATCTTCCGGTGCCTGCCGACGGGTGGGACCTCTCCGCCTACGCAGGCCTCGAAGCAGAGATCGTCAATACGGGCAGTGCGCGTATCAATGTAGGCATACGAGTCGATAACAAAGGCCACTGGAAAAACGAGCCGTGGAATAGCAATAATGCGTGGCTAGCGCCCGGCGATTCCACTCGTTTGAGGGTGACCTTCGGTCAATCCTTTGGGAAGCCTGCCTACCAGTTAAACAGCAGTGAAATCAGCGCGGTGAAACTCTTTGTTAGCCAACCGCCCACAAATGGCAGTATCCAGATCAAGTCCATTCAGGGCGTGGGCAAAGCTACGACACAGGCCGCCCCCCAGGCGAAACCTACACAAGCATCCACAAGCAGCAACACCGGCAGTGCCGGCCTCACGATCTACAACCCAGCGCAAGGTGTCGATGGTATCAAAATCGAGGAAGCCCCACAGATATCAGTCGACGGGCAAGCACTCACTGTGCGCTTTCCAGAAGGTGGCAAGTATCCCGCGATTAACTTCGAGAGCGACAACGGCTCTTGGGACCTATCTGCATACAATGCAGTGGAAGCAGTGATCGAAAACACCGGCAACTCGTCGATCCGACTCGGCCTACGCATCGATAACGCAGGCCACTGGAAAAACGAGCCATGGAGCACGACTCAGCTGACCATTGCCAAGGGCGACACCAAAACTTTGACTGCTCCTTTCGGTATGAAATTCGGAAAGCCTAGCACTGGCTTCGATCCAGCAAAGATAATCAATGTCAAATTGATGGCTCTCTCTCCCAAACCTGGCTCTCAGTTGCGCTTGCTCTCAATCAAACCTGTGCAATCTGCAAACGCTGCCACGGGCAGTGCTGTGAAGGTCCAAAACGGGGTGCTCTTCGACCCGACGAGCTCGGACATCAACAACATTCATATCGAGCAGACCGGAACGGTATTGAGCAAAGGTAGCCATCAAGGTGCACCGGCCGTCGACATCAAATTTGCAACCGACACCCAGTATCCGGGGCTCAACTTCCTCGCAGCGGGCCAAACGATTGATCTCTCCAACTTTGGCGGTGTGAATGCACAACTGCACAATGCAGGCTCCAAGAAGCTACGCCTGACGCTGCGCGTAGATAACAAAGGTCACTGGAAAAACCAGCCATGGAACACCAGCAAGATTACCTTACAACCAGGCGAAACTAAAGACCTGCGTGTGACCTTTGGTCAAAACAACAATAATGCTCCAGGCTTCCCGCTCGATGCATCGAAGATCACGCAAATCAAACTGTTTGCCACTGATAAATACAGCACCGCACCACACTTACAGCTACTCAGCTTGAACTGTGTGGCTAAGAGCAGTGGCGGTGCATCCGGCTCCACCAACTTCAATGTGCCTGCGATCGACGGTGTATTCTATAAGATCCACGCCGAAGCGGACCTTTCACAGCTCGGTCAAAACCACACTAGCGTCAGCTACGATGAGAGCACTGGCTCGCCAGCACTCAAGGTGGACTTCGACTCCAGCACACACTACCCCAACGTGACCTTCCCTTGCCCCGATGGTGGCTGGAATATGGAAACCTTTGGTGGTATCAAAGTCGATATCACTAACCTCAGCGACCGTAAGCTCAGCAACATCACCATGCGAGTGGACAATCCCTCGACTCCAGCGAATAAAACTCCTTGGAACAATGAGAAAATCACACTGGAAGCGGGAGAGACCAAAACGCTCGAACTCTACTTCGGTGGCACGGAAGAGAGCCCCAAATATCCACTCGATCCAACAAAGATCTCTGGCGTTCAAATCTTTCAAGCTCACCTGAAGCAAGACAGCACACTGCTCCTGAAAAACCTACGAGCATTTGGCAGCCCGAAATCAACTCCTACTGCTGCGTGGACCTCCTCTCTCGAAGATCGCAACACGCCTGTCACGCCACCGGAATGGCTGGGCACACGCCCTCCTGTAGAAGGTGATTGGGTCGTTACATTCGATGAGGACTTCGAAGAAGGTACTGCACCCAACCCTGAGGTCTGGAATTACAAGCTCTCCCACGATGCCCTGCACCCCGGCGAAGCACGCAATACCGCGGATAATGTCTATATCGAAGATGGAGCGATGGTCATCAAAGCAGAAGTGAGAACCGGCCACCACCACGATGACCCCGAGCTACCGACCAGCGAATATTCTTCAGGCGCAGTCACCACCTACGACAAATGGACCCAATGCTACGGCTACATGGAAGCTCGCATGAAGCTGCCCAAAACACGTGGTTTATGGCCTGCATTCTGGACCATGCCCGACCGTGGCGAAGAAAGCGGCCTCGGCAAATGGGAACGTCGCACCACAGCCAATGCACACGGTCAAGGCATGGAAATCGACATTCTCGAATACCTCACAGAATGGGGCCGCGGTCGCAATAACGTTGCAACCCACTGGGATGGCTATGGCCAAAACCACAAAAGCTGGAGCTATAGCCACATGTATTACGGCCCCACTCCAGATGGTTGGCATACCTTTGGCCTACTATGGGAGCCAGGCAAATTGAGTTGGTACATCGATGGACAGCTTAAATGCGTCTGGGAAAACGAACGGATTATTGATGTCCCGAGCTATCTCATTTTGAACCTCCAAATGGGCCGCTGGGCCACCAAAGACGTCGACCGCGCAAGCCTACCGGACTACTTCAAGATCGATTACGTGCGCGCGTGGCAGCTTAAAGAACGCCTTTAAATAAACGCACGGAAACAAGACATCTTTCAAAGCCGGTCACCTTATCGAGGTGGCCGGCTTTTTCGTTATAAAATCATTCGAGAATCTCGATCATCATGCAGATAGCGCTGAAGGTTTTGTCCGTTTGACACCATGAGCTCTTTATATCGATTTGAAAAAGAGCTTAGCTTCTACGCAGGCAAGATACCCCAACAGATCGGAACTATGCGGGTTCGTGCCAGTGTTGATCAGCGAATGACACATGGCAATACAGCACAACGCTAACATCACCACCGCAGATAAGTTATACTGTTTTATTTAAAATGTACATCCCCCATCTCTGATTAGGCCGAAAAATCAATCTTCCAGCAGGCACCCCACTCTGGGCGCCTTTCAACATCGACGATCATTACTACTTCAACAGCGTAGAGATGGGCCATAACAATAATCGCTGGCGGCGGCATGCACCGCTGGAAGAATGGATCCGAGTGGATCCTTCAGGCGCACCACATGACGGAACTCACGGTCCAAGAGCACAAACCGCTCAAACCAGGAGAACAATTTGCGTGGGGCGCAGGCGTGTGGTCAGGTGACGCAGAATACAGCCATTTCGTATTTAAAGTCCATAACTACGGAGAGACGATCTTGTTGGACCCTTGGATTCTATTTTGGCAAATGTATCAAGACCAAGGACAACTCAGCTCTGAATAGAACGCACCAACAAAAACGGAGTCTAGGCTAAAACATCGGCTCTAGTAGTCGGAGAAACACATAAGTTTCATCAGCTGGCGACTACCAAGATACAAAGCAGCTATGCTATACTAATAGTTCATCGAATGACCTCTAAATTAACGACACCTAATCCCCGCATACATCGTACGATGAATCCACACAAACTCATACGATGCGCCCTTATTCTCAGTGTACTTACCCTGCTGTGGACGACTGGCTGTGCCCCCGAGAGCGAAAGCAGCTCAACTGAAGCGACACAAGCCCCCCTCGAAACCGGAATCAGCGAGCTGCGCGCCTTTAATTTCAATCAAGCTCATGCCATTTTACTCGAACATGCGCAGCACATCAGCCCCGAGAATTCGGACTGGCCGCTCGCGACATATAGTTTGGCACTGGCGACTTGGCATCAAGCTCCCAGCACACAGCAAGGAATCGACGATGCCAAAGTGCTCTTTCACACCTTAGTCGAAAAAGCGCCCCAACACAATCTGGCAGCAAGTGCCCTACTCGACCTAGGTAGAATCGCCGAGTTCAGTCAGGCCGACGATGCAGCGGCCCAAGCACAGGCCTACTACAAACGCGTACAAGATAAATTCCCGGGCACTGAAATGGCCGTGCGTGCGAGTTTGCTGGAGGCTCAATCGCTCGCTCGCTCTTTCGACAAACAGCAAGTGAAACAAGCGATTCAACTACTGGAAAAGCTGACCAAAGAGCAAGCAGGCAGCCAGTGGATCGGAACTATCGAACAATACATCGCTCATTTGTATGCATTTTATCTAGATGAGCTCGAACCCGCCATCACACACTACTCTGCTGCCAAAGAGTTTGGATTCCCACGCAGCTCTGATACCGATCTCTCGCTCTGGCAACTCGGGCTCTGGCAGCAAGAAGTGAAGCAAGACCTTGCCGCCGCCGAGACATTTACCGAACTCGTCGAAGAACACCCACGCAGTGTCTACGGCAGTGTAGCACGCAAGCGTATCATCGAAATCGCCAAGCAACACCCGGAAGCAAACATCACCATTCCCGAACTCGCCGAAGTTCGCCTAGGCAGATAACACGGAGCGCCACCATAGATGAAACGATTTTTTAAAAACTTTAGCCTAAATTGGATCGCAGTCGCACTCTTGCTGGGAGCCTTTATTTTCAGCGCAGTCCGCTTCTACCTCATCACCGATGAGAATACTAGTGCCGAGGCCGACGCAGCGGGCAAGCGCGTCATTCGTATCGCACACTGGCAGTTAGAACCGGGCTTCCGAGAGAGTATGCAGTGGGCCATCGACACCTACAACGCGCGTCCGGAAGTACAAGCTGCCAATATAGAGATTGCACAGCTGGCGCTGCCTTCAAAGTTCTACAATCAGTTCATATACGTACACATGATTAGCGGAACTGCGCCCGACATCGCAGTCAAACGAGACACCGCAACCATTAAAGGCAACGCACTATCCAAATTCTTTACACCGCTAGGGAGCTACGTCGAACAGCCCAACCCATACAATGCTCCCGAATATCAAGTGCCCAACTTGCCGAATGAGCTATCTCAATTCCTCGCCAATGCACCATGGCGCGACACCTACTTCGATGGCATGCAGAGTGCCTACGATCCATCACTGAGCGACTACTACACCATCCCCATCAGCTCTTGGGGCGGGTACCGCATTTTCTATAATTTAGAAATTCTACAAGCGGTCAAATCCTTTGCCTTGGCAGCGGCCACTGCAAACGATACATGGATTCAGCCACTATGGCGCAGTCCCCAGCAAACAGAGGGCTTCATTCCGCAAGCTGCGGGTCGCGCATGGCTGGAAAATGATCAGGTCCCGCAAACACTGGGGCAATTCATGCTCTATTGCCAAGCGGTAAAGCAATATGCAGAGGCGGCACAACAGCCTTATCTGACGCCCATTTCGGCGAGTAGCTACGGCCTCGACCAAATCGGCAACATTTACGGTGAGCAATTTCTATCTAGAAACTGGAAATCACTCAGCCTCGATCTGGGGTCTAGCCTAAACACCATGGAATTCATCGCTGGCTACGAACGAGGCATATGGGACTTCGACTCTCCGGAATTTCTCGAGTTTTTTAAACTGCTCAAACTCTTCACCAGTTACTACCCAAATGGCTTCCTCGGTCTGGATCGTGAGCAAGCTCGCCGTCGCTTTGTGCTCGGCCAGGCTGCCGTTTACTACGCGGGCGGCTGGGATGCCTCTAGCATTTACAAGGGCGTCAATAGTCGCGATAAGATTGAAGATCGGTTCCCCATCGAAGTCGCCCCGAGCCCCATCGCAGCCCCTGGCGAACGCTGGGATGATTGGATCGATGAACGGGTGACTGAAGCCGATGCAAAGGGCGGTGTGCCCTTTGCCATTAATAAACGCAGCCCTAACTTCGATTGGGCACTCGACTTCTTACAATACATTTCCTCGCACCGAATCAATGAAGCCTTCAATCAACGTTCAGAGTGGTTGCCTGTGATCGTCGGAGCGAAACCGCCGGCCACCATGCAGGCATTCATTCCGATCGTGCAAGGCTTCCCTAAGAGTTTTATTCTCAACATGCAGCGCTACGACGCACCGGCCTCAATTCGTAATGCATACGGTCACAGTATGAAACTGTATCTGACGGGCGACATTGAAGCCGCAGAGTTTAAAGCCCGTATGGCCGAGGTACTCAATAATCCGAAAATCGGCACCCGCAGAGCTTGGCTCAAAGCCAAACAAGATGCGGTCGATAACACGCGCGCCAATGACCGCACATTATCCGTCGAACGCTTAAATGTAGAACTGGGCTCCGAAAGCGCAGGCCAACGCGAACGTGCACTTTTCTATATCGGCCTGACTCAAGGTGAAGGTGCTCATGTCGAGCGCTGGTGGCATGAGCTCTACCCCGAAGAAGAGTATCCATCTTATTAATACATACTTTCTAACAGCATATCTCTAGATGCCCATTCAATCCGACGTTCCTCCGATCCCTGTGCCTGATGCTCATGCCAAGGGTAAAATGCGTGCCAAGCTCTTTCAAAAGAG
>CEUD01342411.1_pt1 | contig 17073 bp, 17 predicted proteins | sample 356481 | NCBI WGS metagenome assembly CEUD01 (sample SAMEA2623314, study PRJEB7988) | marine metagenome | isolation source: saline water (ENVO:00002010), including | reverse complement strand
TCCGAGTGCCAACGCAAGCGCCCCGCAAAAGGTATCACCAGCCGCCGTGGCATCCACCGCATCGACTTCAAAGGCTTGAGCAAATGTACCATCCGTGACCGTTTCCCCCGGACTGGGCAAATGCTCCATTTGCATGATGTAATCAATATTCGCGCTACCAATGACTGTAATCTTAGGGCTCATTCTCTTTTAGTATGATAAAGCTCAAGATAGTAAAGACACGAACAGTCTATCTGAACCAGGCGAATAAAATCATGCCAGAGTTTATAAGCCCGCACGCGAAATACGTGTAAATAGGTCAGTAAAAATCGGATCACGCCGCACTTGCATTGCGCTACGAATCTCTGTGCGTCCTTCAACTTGCTGCCATGTGCCATCTGCTCGCAGGGCCGGCATGCCTGCCACCGCACTCGGGACGAAATCTGGATTCACCAACCAAGCCACGACTGCGATATCCCAGATAACTTTCGTCCATGCGCCCTCGTGCTCCCGATAGTCTTGGAATATTTTGCAGAGGTATTCCGCCAGCGGACCTTTGCCCGACAGATAATACTCCAGCTCATAAGGTGAGATTTGCAGATGATCCGCAACAGGGACGCAAGGCACACGAAAAAGAGCACAATTCGAGTCCAGCAAGGCTTGAACCGCAGGGATGTCTTGCTGAAAGTTAAACGCCCGATTGTGTGGCCAGTAATCAGCATGCCCGCCCAACCACAGTACGACGATATTATCGATAATGTCCGGCGCCAACAATAAGGCAGTAGCCACATTAGTGATGGCTGCGATTGCCATGACGTAAAGCGGGCCTTTATCACGCTGCCGTGCACGCTCAATCAGATCCTGCACCGCAGCCGTTAACACAGGCTCGGCTTGATCAGCTAAAAAAGCTTCGGATCCTCGAAAAATCGGCATACAATCCGTAGACTTCATCAATTCAAGGATGCGTTGAATTTCGTCGTAGCTTTTCTCCATACCATCCGCGGCACTTTGCGAGCGATTGTTCAAAAATGGTGCAGCATAAATCGCTTCCAATTCGATACTCTCTGGAGCTAGCATGGCATAAACGATCGCAAACTGATCATCAATTTCGTTATACGCATCGGTATCCAACACCGCGCGCACGCGCCCAGTGGGCAGTGGGCAGTTCAAGTAAAGTGGCTCGTTCCATCCTTATTATTTGTAAAGTAATCAACTGCTTAAAACACACAAAGAAGCCTAATCAGCTAGAAAAGAAAGTGCTCGTCTAACAAGTGCCATGCAGTGCAATTAGTTGCGCAGAACCGCATCCGAAGCCTGATCAGAATCGAAAAAATGTGTCGTCACTGGTCCATTTCACAAACGCAGCAGTACTGCGTTATAGGCGTGCCTAGCTTCCCTTCGATAAATAGACGTAATCAGATTTAAACCAATCATCGGCAGACAAGCGCAAGTCTTCTCTTTGACCGCGACCATAAACTTTGAGCTTACGCCCATCCAGGGCTTCATCGGCATAATTCTCAAACCACGTCTGCATCTGAACACGTAATTCTTCCGCCATCGGATGACTGGCGGCCGGCGCCAACAAATTACTTGTTTCATCGGGATCTTGGCATAAATCGTAGAGCTCATTCGGCCCTTCTTGATAGCGATGTACATACTTCCAACGACTTGTTCGAATCATTTGCACGGCCCCATATTCATCGAAGACGAACAAGGGTGCATTGGTAGATCGGGCACCGAATCGAACGCACAGTCATTGAAATAAGGATCAAAAAACTCCGGCGGATGTTCTTCCCGCTCCCATGGGCTATGTGGCGCAGTGTAATGAACACCCAAGTAAAAGGGCTTCTGCGTATCGCGAACAGCTAAGAATTCAAGCGCATGCTCCGTGATCACATTAGTCACATAAGGAGGTTCATGTATCTCAGCGCCTTCGCGAATCATCGGCGCATTATAGTAAGGTCCACCACCACGCGCATGCACACGCCAATAGTGATGTCCGGCATGTAACTCCACTGCATTGCCTAAGTGCCACTTTCCAGACAAGGCACATTCATAACCATTTCGCGCAAGAATTTCTGTATAGGTTTCACGCGAATCAAGGTAATCAATAATTGCCCCATCAGAGGACTCGCTAGGCGAATTCCCCCGACAAATCCAATCATGCACTCCATGTTGTGAGGGAATCATGCCCGTCAACAACGAGGCCCGTGCAGGCGAACAAACGGGAGAGACACAAAAAGCATTCTCCATGCGCATGCCACGCGCAGCAATACGATCCAAGTTCGGAGTGCGGACTTCAGAATTCCCCGCACAAGCCATGGCCCAAGCGCCCATGTCGTCGGCGAGTATAAACAGAACATTTGGTTTCTTCGTATTCGGGGGCATACAAGTATTTTTCTAATGGAACAGCTCAAGCAATTGGCTACGTCAAAGGAAAACCAAGCGGTAAAAAACAACGGCTGGCACCTTAAAAAAGCAAACGCAATACCCTTATTGCAAGTGATCCATTGAATTGGGCTGCAAGACTATAATCCACGATGATGTTTGGCAAAGCACTTCGTATCAAAGTGGATTAAGTTCAAAGTAGCGACAGGAAGCCGATTGCAAAAATCGTCATTCCGAGTGCCGGCATCCACTCTCGTCAGCTTAAAGAAACTGTCGCCTAAAACTGAATACAAACTACCTCAAGCAGCTCGATCGGCATAACACATGCTCACAACTGTGTCCTCAATTAAGGCCAGACACGCATGACTATGAAAAAAAGCACACCTTTCAGCCACATTAAGTTCAGCTGCTGCACACTCTTATGCTGCCTCGTGGCATTTCCGACCAGCAATGCAAATGAAGTGAAGAACAAACTACAGGCATCCATCGACCGCGATGCAGAAGAAAGCATCGAAATCGCGCAAACTATTTGGGATTTAGCTGAGCTGGGCTACCAAGAATTTGAAAGCTCTAAGTTGCTACAACAAAAGGCAAAAGAGGCAGGGTTCACAGTCGAGACAGCCGTGGCCGACATTCCCACAGCCTTCGTTGCGAGTTATGGCTCGGGCCAACCGACCATCGGCATCCTAGGCGAATTCGATGCGCTACCTGGGCTCTCTCAAAAGGTCTCGCAGCACCGCGAGGCACATATCGAGGGGGGCGCGGGGCATGCCTGCGGTCACAATCTGTTCGCAGCGGGCTCTTGGGCTGCCGCTAAAGCGATCAAAGAACAAATTGCCAATGGCACGCTCTCCGGCACCATACGCTTCTATGGAACACCTGCGGAAGAAGGCGGCGCGGGCAAAGTATATATGGCACGCTCAGGAGTATTCGACGATGTCGATGTCATGCTACACTGGCATCCAGCTGGTTTTAATGATGCATCCCCCCGCTCAACCAATGCAAATAAAGGGGCTAAATTTCGTTTTCATGGCATTCCCGCTCATGCGGCCTTATCGCCAGAAAAAGGGCGTTCAGCCTTGGACGCAGTCGAGGCGATGAATTTCATGGCAAACCTGATGCGTGAGCACGTGCCGGAATCATCGCGCATTCACTACGTGATTACTCAGGGCGGCGAAGCACCCAATGTCGTACCCGAGTTCGCCGAAGTCTTTTACTACATCCGGCATCCTGACTTCAAAACCGTACAAGAGTTATTTGACCGCCTGGTGCTGACTGCTCAAGCCGCGGCCATGGGCACCGAAACCAAGATGGATTTTGAGGTGATCAATGGCTCCTACAATATATTACCCAACACCACCCTATCGCAGATCACCTACAACAATCTAGTCGAAGTCGGTGGAGTGACTTACAATGCCGATGAGCAAAAGTTCGCCGAAGAGCTCTACACGACGCTTTATAAACCTGACGCGAAGCTCGGCTCACAAGAGCAGATCAGACCCTTCGTTCCGTCCGCAGGTCGTGCTTCCAGTGATGTGGGCGACGTCTCCTGGCAAGTACCCACAGCTGGGCTAACGACAGCCTGCCTCATTCCAGGCTCTTACCTCCACACTTGGCAAGCCGTAGCAGCTGGTGGCTCTAGTATCGCTCACAAAGGCATGCTCAATGCGTCCAAAGTGCTCGCAATGACCGCGGCCGAACTCATGCAAAACCCGGATTTGATCGCAGCCGCACGCGAAGAATGGGAGGCAGATCACGGCGAAGACTTTAAATATGTGCCACTATTGGGAGACCGAAATCCTCCACTCGACTACCGTAAATAAGCGAGCATTCAGACCTTCAGAACGATCATGCAGAACGGCTCTGCGAGGCGCGACGAAGCGCATCCTTGAGCTCAATAATCTCCACAGGCTTGCGGATATAGTCGTTCATACCCGCGGCGAGACACTTTTCACGATCCTCATTCATCGCATATGCAGTCACGGCAATGATATACTGATCATCTTTCTCTATTTTCTCGGCACCGCTGCGGATAGCTTGAGTCAATTCGAGACCACTCAGGCCTGGCAAGCGCACATCCATCAGCACCGCATCATAGGCACGATGCTTCAATTGCTCTAAAGCATCTTCGCCTGATTCAACAACATTCGGGCGATAACCAAGCATTTCGAGCAACTCACGAATCACCCAACGATTGTCCTTGTCGTCTTCACACAGAAGGAGACGCAAGGGATAGGTGGCAGCGAAGCTCACTTCTAAACTATCGTCGCTCTCGTTTGCAGTATCGAAGGGCACTCGCGTGCGCACTTCATGATCAGTCCGCAACAATTGAATCTCAAAATGAAATTGACTGCCAACCCCCACCTCACTTTCCACCCAAATCCTGCCATCCATTCGTTCGATCAAGCGCTTTGAAATAATTAAGCCGAGACCGCTACCACCATACACTCGTGTAGTGGAAGAATCGACTTGGCTAAAAGCTCGAAAGAGTCGCTCGAATTTCTCTTTAGCTATGCCACAACCGGTATCTTTAACCTCAAAATGCAATCGATCATAAGACAAATCCTCCCCCGAAGGTTGCACCTCAATTCGTATGATGATCTCACCTGATTCGGTAAATTTAACTGCATTATTCGCAAGGTTTAAGAGTACCTGCCGAATGCGGTGCGCATCTCCAAGGTAAGTTTCCTGTACCGCGTCATCAATGTCATAATCAACTTTGATCCCCTTACTTTTCGCAGTCACTAAAATGCTTTCAAGCGACTCGCAAACCACCTGCTCCAGATCGAAATCGCCCGTCTCTAGCTCCAGTGCGCGTGACTCAATTTTAGAGTAATCTAAGATATTGTTGATTAGATCTAACAAAGCACGACCGCTACGCTTGATGATAGCAGCATGCTCGCTCTGCACCTCTGAGAGATCTGTTTGCGCCAGCAAGTCAGTATAACCGACGATCGCATTCATCGGCGTCCGAATTTCATGACTCATAATTGCAAGAAACTCACCTTTGGCCGAACTTGCTGCATCCGCAGTTTCCTTCGCAGCACGCAACAATTTTTCCTGCTCCCGGATCAGGATCAAGCCCGACAAACTAGTCGACAACACCCGGACTGCATAAATTTCGCCATCACTCCATTCATGCGCACGACTACAATGATCCACTCCAAAGAAGCCGTAAAGTTTGCCCTCCATCCACATGGGCACCACCAACATAGACCGGCTATTGAAATGTCTCAAAATATCCATCGACTGACGCTCTTTGCGCAGACCATCAATTTGAATATGCCGCCCTGCCGCTAATATTTGATACCAACCAGGACAAAATTCCTCCAGAGGAGAATCTTGATAAAGCGACTCTCCCACCATCTTAGGAGAACTTTCATCCACACGCCACTCATGCTTGATACAGAAGCTTTGGAATGCCTCATGTGTGCGATCTGAAATCTCAAATATAAAACCACGCTCCACATCTAATGCCTGCCCAACTTCACGCATCGCAGCTTCCACAGCCTGACCGACGTCTTGAGTCGTCAACAGATTATTATTGGCACGTGCCGTCGCTCGTAAAATCCGATCTCGATCACGGATCGCAAGTTCCGCAACTTTTCGCTCACTAATATCATAAGCAACCCATACCACACTGGATGCTCCGCCAACAGAGCGACGCATAGGCGTCACACGTGCCTCGAAAACATGTGTCCCGACATCGGCTGACATCAACGAATACTCGTGCTTACGAATTTCGTTACTCAAAATAGTCTTCTCGATTGTATCTAAAAAACCACGACAAACCTCCGGCTCAAAAATATCAGCAATATTACGGCCAACCGCTCGCTCAGCCGACACGATGCGGTGATTCGCTTCAATACGGGCACTTCCAGCAAAGATATCGCGAATCTTTCCAGTTCTTGTTAAAACAAAGGCAATATCTGGAAGTGCTTCTGTAAATGCACTCAGGCGCGTTTCATTTTCCAGAATTTGTGACTCTCGCATCCGTAGCTCCGTCATCACGGCAGCCAAGCATATTGAAGTTGCCGAAACAATACCGACAAAAATCCAAACATTCGCAGGGCTCTGGCTCATACCATTCCCGGTCCCGGATAAAATAGCGACAATCTCCCATCCAGCCAGCAATGCCAATGCCAGCACACCCGCTGATGCGCCACGTAAGCCAAATCGAATAGCGGACCACGCCATGATCGGAAAAATCGCTAATTCCATAGGATAGAGCAAGGTATCCGTCGGCGCCCAATTTAGAAAAGTCACATGCCCAAAAGTCAACAAAGCCAAAAACCAGAGGCAAACTTCCACACCTTGATAGCCTGTAAGCCGAAAACCTGCAGGCTTAAACCATGTGAGTATAAAAGGTGTCACGATAATTGCACCCACTGCAGCAGAGAGCCAATTAGTGAGGAACAAATGCAAAAATTCGTCCCAAACTATCAGGTTCCAGGCTCGACTTAAAAATAAGGTCTGCACTAAGGCCCCCAACAAAGTGCTTAGCACCAGCCCAACAAAAATTACACACAGAGCATCACGTATACGTTCCATCTGCAACTCAACCTCCAGCAAAGCAAGGGCTCGATAAGCCAAGGCCGCTGTCAAGGTTACCGAAAATGGCATACTGAATAACAACAGATACTGCTGTTCTTCAAAAGCCGACGGCAGTAATGCACCGACAAATACGGCCGCCAGATAACGATACCCCCCAAGCAAAACGATGGCAATCGCGACGCCAAATACGGGCGCAATCTGCCGGATGTGATCACCAAAACGAAGATCGGCAAGTGCCACGGTAATCTGAGCAGCAAAAGCCACTGCGATTGCGGAGCACAAGAACTTCAGAGCAAAACGCAGGGTATGATTCTTCATTCAACAGGTCGGACGTATTCAAATACGACTATAAAATAATGCCAAACAAGGGGAACCTAAAAAGCTCTAAGATTCAGCCAAGAACACTCCACAACAAAACTAATTACGTTGCCACTCCCCAGACTGTGATTCGATCCAAACCCCCTTAGGAGATTTCTTACGAATCTGCTCGGCGCGCTTGCGTTGCACCGTCGAAATAGAAACGCCTAAGCGAGTGGATATTAATTTGTAATAGGCCAGACGATCTTGGTTCTCGTCTGACAAGAGGCGGCGCTGCTCAAGCGAAATTGAGCCACGAGCCTCAACCAAGCCCAGATTCGTTTCGCCCACCAAACCACTCAATTTCAACTCCATCAAGGCGGGCAAGCGCTCCCCCATCGTCGCCCGTAGGGCTTTTTCGCTGGAAGTTACTGTATTCGCCGACAGCGGCACTTGTGCACAAAACAAACTGATTAAGCCTAACAATAGGCAGTTCACTATTTTCTTATAAATGTTCATTTACTCGGATCCTTTCTCATCAGTGACACCCATCCCATCCAATTCGTCAAATTCGTCAAAATCGTCGAAATCGCCACTCTCGCCCGAATGTTTGGCAGCAATCTCGCGCGAACGAGCATCTAGCTCCGCAAAGGACTCTTCTAGTTCGCGCTCCAAGCGCACATTCACATCCATTGTGATTTGGATCGGCTCAATGCGGTGTTCCGTCTTCACGGACACACAGCCCGTGGTCATTTGACTGGCCACACAACAAACCCCGATTAAGAGCGATGCAAGCATCTGTGTAGACCTCGCGGGACGTGATAGAGTTCGTTTGCAGGGTATCGTATTCACAAGTCCGCATTAGACCTAGTCAGTCGACTGTTGGCAATCCTTCTTCGAATTGAATTCTGAAGAAAATTCAAAAAAGTCAAAAAATAGGCTTGATTCAGGCCGGTCAAGCCGCACTTTGTTCGCTTTCTCAAATCTAGAGGACGGTTAGCTCAGCTGGTTAGAGCACCTCGTTTACACCGAGGGGGTCGTGGGTTCGAATCCCTCACCGTCTACCATTTTTTAAAACGTCGAACCGGGGATTAAGCAATTAATCCCCGTTCTTCTATTATGCGTCACATCATCTCAATTCTTGTCGAAAATAAATTTGGAGTTCTCGCTCGCATTGCTGGAATGTTCAGTGGTCGCGGATTCAATATCGAGACACTGAATGTGGGCCCCATGATTGACAACAAGCTTTCGCGCATCACGGCCACGATTATCGGAGATAGCGAAGCACTCGACCAAGCGATCAAACAAGTCAACAAGTTGATCAACGTCTTAGAGGTCACAGAGTTTTCTGACGGACAAGCCACAGAGCGCGAGCTTGTGATGCTAAAAGTCAGCGCCACAGCAAATCAACGCACTGAAGTGGTCCAAGTATGTGACATCTTCCGCGCTAAGATTATCGACGTCGCCCCCGAAAGTGTGAACATCGAGATGACAGGCAATGCCAGCAAGGTAACAGCCTTCCTCAATCTAATCGCCCCCTATGGAATCGTCGAAATGGCACGCACTGGTAATCTTGCCCTCAAACGTGGCTAAATGAACTCTGCGCCCTTGGTTCTTCTTGCTTCTGACTTGCGAGCTGCTCTTAGCTGCAAGCTGCTGTTACCTGTTTCACCTATGTAATTTGGAAACTTAAAGGCACACTTTTCGGTTTTTTATTGCCGCACTCACGCACGTCACCGCACATTTCAGCCATCCCTCAATACCACACTTAAGTTTTTCATTAACCAGGGAGTCATCGACTTCCACAATCAACGATAAATATGCCTGCTAAAGTCTATACAGATAAAGACGCCGACCTACGAGTTATCAAAAAGAAGACCCTCGCCATCATCGGCTACGGTTCTCAGGGCCACGCACACGCCCAAAATCTCAAGGACAGCGGTCTGAATGTGATCATTGGTCTCTATAAGAAGAGCAAATCTGCCGCCGTAGCCCGCAAACAAGGCTTCGAGGTATTCGAAACTGCGGAAGCCGTCGAACGTGCTGACGTCATCATGATCGCAGTGCCCGACATGAAGCAGGCTGAAGTTTACGAAAACGACATCCTTCCAAAACTGACAGAAGGCAAGACACTTGCATTCACACACGGTCTCGCAATTCACTTCGGCCTCATCGAAGCTCCTAAGGGCATCGATGTCATCATGGTCGCACCTAAGGGCCCTGGCCACGTGGTGCGCAGCCAATATGTCGAGGGCAAGGGCGTCCCAGCACTGATTGCAATCAACGAAGGCTCTTCTAAAGATGCCAAGAAGGTAGCCTTGGCATGGGCCAAGGGCGTAGGCGGCACACGTGCCGGCGTGATCGAAACAACTTTCAAAGAAGAGTGTGAAACTGACCTCTTCGGGGAGCAAGCCGTCCTTTGTGGTGGTGCTTCCGCACTCGTCATGGCTGGTTTCGAAACTTTGGTCGAAGCAGGCTACCAACCAGAAATGGCTTACTTCGAGTGCTTGCACGAGTTGAAGCTGATCGTCGACCTTATGGTTGAGTCTGGTATCTCCGGTATGCGTTTCTCCATCTCAGAAACTGCTGAATGGGGCGACTACATCTCTGGTCCTCGCGTGATCAACGCACAGTCCAAGAAGGCGATGAAGGCAATCCTCAAGGACATCCAAACTGGCAAGTTCACAAAGAACTGGGTCAAGGAATACAAAGATGGCCTGCCAAAATACAAGCAGTTCATCGAAGACGGCCAAAACCACCAGATCGAGAAGACTGGTCAACGCCTCCGTTCACTCATGCCTTGGGTCAAGAAGCGCAATATCAAGGGCACACAAGCTTCTTACAACTAAGCGATTTCACATTTGAAATTCAAAGCGGTCGTCGGAATATACTGACGACCGCTTTTTTAGTTTGTAGTGACAAGCTCCACGCTTGTCGCCCATCGCGCTCTAAAAGCCTCCTGCCCAGTCACGACGTCTTCAAACAATGTCCGATCCAATTCTCATCGCCACTCGCAAAAGTCCGCTTGCCCTCAAACAAACGGAAATGGTACGTGCCCGCCTAGCTGAACAACTGCCCACGCAGTCATTTGCCAATCTAGAGCTGACCACTAAGGTCGACGAACGCCTGAATTGGTCGCTGGAAAAACGCGGCGGCATCGGCCTCTTTACTAAAGAACTGGAAGACGCCCTACTCAACGAGCGTGCGCAACTAGCCATCCATAGCGCCAAGGACATGCCCACCACCTGCCCCGACGGGCTCGCCATCGCCGGCTACTTACCGCGCGCACGTGTCAATGACGTGCTGGTGCATCGCAAAGACTGCCCGATTCCACGCAGCATCGCCACCAGCAGCCCGCGCCGCCGAGCGCAAATCGGCAAACTCTTTCCATCCGCAGAGTGGACGACGATACGCGGCAATGTCGGCACCCGCTTACGCAAAATCGCCGCCGGCGAATGCGAAGCCAGCCTACTTGCAGCCGCCGGACTGGATCGCCTCTCCATCGAGGCCCACGAAGGATTAAATTTCATTGAACTCCCCGTGCACCAGGTGGTACCCGCACCGGGCCAAGCCGCAATCGCCGTGCAATGTCGCAGCGAAGACCTAGCCGACTATCAAGAGCTCTTCTGCCCACAGACCAAACTGGCCGTCACCTTCGAAAAAGCTTTCCTAAAACGCCTCGGCAGCGGCTGCCAAATACCAGTCGGAGCCTATTACAAGCCTGGCTTCTTCCGCGTCTATCACCCCGAAGTCGGGCACCAGAACTTCGAAATCCAACTCGAAACAATGGATCAAATCGAGCCTGCGCTGGATGCGATCATGCTGGCACTCAAACTCTAGCGAATTGTAGCCTGCTTGCTTGCAAGCAGCTAAGTCGCCTCCCTTTTTTACAGAGCCACGCGGCAGCTAAAGCAGCCGATCCCATTTCCTAATTCCCAATTTCTAATTTTCGTAGCATGTCTCAACAAGGAAAAGTATATCTCATCGGCGCAGGTCCAGGCGACCCTGGCCTAGTCACCGTTCGCGCACGTGAACTCATCGAGCTCGCAGACGTCATCGTTTACGACTATCTCGCCAATCCAAAATTGCTGGATTGGGCCCGCACAGACGCAGAGAAAATCTACGTCGGCAAACGCTCCGGCCTGCACTCAATTCCACAAGATGAAATCGAAGAGATCTTAGTCGACCGTGCCAACAAGGGCCTACAAGTCGTACGCCTCAAAGGCGGCGACCCCTTTGTCTTTGGGCGCGGGGGCGAAGAAGCCAGCGAACTACAAATCGACAAGATTCCTTTCGAAATCGTCCCCGGTGTGACCGCCGCACTCGCCGCCGCCGCTTACGCAGGCATCCCCCTCTCCCACCGCGACTACAGCTCTTCGATCACTTTTCTCACCGGACACGAGAACCCCGAAAAGCACAGCCTCAGCATTGATTTTAAACTGTATGGCCAAACCAATGGCACACTTTGCCTCTACATGGGCGTGGGCCAACTACCGCGCATCATCAAAGAGCTCAAAGCTGGCGGCATGTCGGGTGATATGCCCGTAGGCATCATTCAATGGGCCACACTCAGCCGCCAGAAGTCTGTCTTTGGCACGATCGACAGTATTCTTGAAGATATCGAGCAATCCGGCATCGGCACGCCCGCCATGATCATCATCGGACAAGTCGTCGCCCAACGCTCAAAGACTGAATGGTTCGAAGGTCGCCCCCTCTTTGGCAAGCGTATCGTCGTCACACGTGCCCGTGAGCAAGCGGGGCAACTCAGCCAGATCCTAAGCGACCAGGGTGCCGAAGTCATCGAACTGCCCTTCATCTCCGTGGAACAACACTTCGATCCGCAACGACTGAGCGAAATTTTTGCCGGCATCGCGGTGTATGAGTGGATTATCTTCACCAGTGCCAATGGCGTGAAGAATTTCTTCGAACTATTTTATAAGGCTTACGATGACATTCGTTGCCTCGGGCCGATGCGCATCGCAGCAGTCGGCGCCGCCACCGCACGTGAAGTGAAAAAGCACAAACTCAAAGTTGACCTCGTGCCACAAAAGGCAAATGCCGACGCACTGGCCGACGAATTGATCGAAAATGAAGGGATCGAAAGCGTACAAATATTGGTAATTACTGGCAACCAAAACCGCGAAAACCTAGTCAAGCGCCTAGAGTCCGACGAAGGCCGTGCCATCGTCGATACACTCCCGCTCTACAAGACAACTAAAACCGACCTAAGCCAAAATCCTGCCGCCGAACGCTTCCGCAAGGAAGGCGCCGACGCGGTCTTATTCACCAGTTCTTCCACAGTTAAGTCCTTCGTTGAGCAACACGCAGCCCTCACACTCGAACCCGGCGCCCGTAAGCCTGCCTTCGGCAGCATCGGTCCACTCACCACCAAAACACTCGAAGAACTCAAACTTCCGATTGCCTTCGAAGCGCCACAAGCCAGCCTAGAGCACTTCGTCGTCGAGACGATCAGTTCCCTCAACGCACAATAAAGCCGCCACGCGCGCTCCCAATAATCTCAATCAAAACCACAATACTATGAAAGTCACACTCGAAACCACACAAGGTTCTATCACATTCGAACTTTTCGCCGACGTCGCTCCCAAGACCTGCGAAAACTTCACCACACACTGTAAGAACGGCTACTACAACGGAGTCATCTTCCACCGCATCATCGAGCAATTCATGATCCAAGGCGGCGACCCCACAGGCACTGGCCGCGGCGGCGAGTCCATCTGGGGCAAAAATTTCGAAGATGAGTGCGCACGCGACCTCACTTTTGACAAGCCTGGCATTTTGGCCATGGCCAACGCAGGCCCCGGCACTAACGGCAGCCAATTCTTTATCACAACCGCAGCCACACCTTGGCTCCACATGAATCACACCATCTTCGGTGAAGTGGTGGAAGGCATGGATGTCGTTGAGAAATTAGAAAAAGTCAAAAAAGGCGCAGGCGATCGTCCAGTCGAAGATCAAAAGATTATCTCTGCGACAGTCAGCGAGTAGTCCAGAAGACGGAGGGCAAAAATCCGAAGTCAGATTTTTAACTGAAATACTAGACGGCTCGCAAAGAGCCGTCTTTTTTTTGTGTCTAATCGATGGAACAAGCCATGCTTGCCTCCCGACTCTCCACTTTCCACTTACCACTCCATTCAAATGCAAATTCTAGCACTTCACGGCTTTACCGGTCGTGGCAGCGACTTCGCCCCCTTCGCGAAACTATGCGGTGGCGAATGGCGATGTCCCGATCTGCCTGGCCACGGCAATGAGCAGCCACTCGACTGCAGCCCCCAAGCGACCGCCGCCTACATTCAGCAGCAAATCCCCTCGCTCTGCGCCCCCGTGGGCACAGACAAAAAGCTTTTGCTCGGCTATTCCATGGGTGCACGCGCGGCCCTGCTTCACGCCTGCCAAGATCCGCAGGCATGGGATGCACTGATACTCATCAGCCCCAACCCCGGCATCGAAAACGAAATAGAACGCAGCCAGCGCCGCTGCGCAGATAATGACCTAGCTGACGCCATCGAAACTCAGGGCGTGCCCGCATTTTTAGAATTTTGGCAAAACACGCCCATGATTCGTAGCCAGCAGAACATTTCCAGCGAATGGCGCAATGCCATGCAAGCAAGCCGCCGCCAACATAGCGCGATCGGCTTGGCCAATAGCCTACGCCAATTCGGCCAAGGCGCAGTCATGAATCTCTGGCCTCACATCAGCCGCTTGAAGATGCCCATTTTACTAATCACTGGTCAACAAGACAGCAAATACTCCGCAATCGCCCAGCGTATGCGATCCTTAAGTGCGCCCCCACTCGACCTGCCTTGGCAGCATCGGATCATCGAGGGCGCAGGCCACGCGCCACATTTTGAAGCGCCCGAAGCGAGCGCACAGCTCGTTCGCCAGTTTCTGCAAGCGCTAAAGTCGTGAACGAACTGGGAGCCAGCACCTCCTACGAAGCAGCCTCCCAAGGCGAATCCACCACCTTATACCCATTGGGCGTCTTACGAAAGAGGATCCCATCGACATCAAAGTATTCAATATCTTGATACCAAATTGAAGTAGCATCTTCAGGCAGGCTTCGAGTCAAGGCCCCCACTGGCTGCTCGACCCAAACGAGCCCCTCAGGCGTGTTCTTAAAGAACTGACCATCCCGCACCAACAGTTCCTGCTCGCCCTGCCAGACTGATAATTCAGAAAGAACGGGCTCACTGACAGCCACCGGCGTGTTCACAACTGTAGACCCCGAGCTCACAAGCACCGGCTCTTCCACTACGATATAGCCGTTAGGTGCTTGTATGCCGACATACGCACCGATGCTCGGCCCGCGAGCAGGCGCATGCGAGTGTTTCGAAGGGCTATGTGGTTTCGCTGAAAGACTCATCGCACACAAAGGAACCATAGTGAGACTCAAGAGGAATGCTTTATTTACTGTTGGGTATTTCATAATATTTTACTTCTATATTGGGCAGCGCCTGAATGGCGGCTGTTAGGAAATAGATCGTGCGATATACCATAAGTTACATGACACTTTTGTCATAAACCTGCGCAAATTCCTCCCCCCGCCCCCTGCCTAGCCAAAAAATCCCTTTCGGCCCCACTTGCATTTGATCACATTGCATCTAAGCTGCAGCATGACTGAACCTTATTTCACACTCAACACTGGTAAAAAGATCCCTGCAGTAGGATTCGGCTGTGCCTTTGGCAACTGGACAGACGAAACGGAGATGCTAGGCTTTCGCCCGGAACTTGCATGGCATGGAGTCACCGAAGCTTTGAAAGCCGGCTACCAACACTTGGACACAGCGCACTGCTACGCCACCGAACGCCACGTGGGCGACATCGTCGGACGCTTTCTGAGCGAAGGAAAGCTGCAACGCGAAGACTTATTTATCACCACCAAACTTGCCCACCCGGCCGCACCACCCCATGTCGCGATCTCGCATCGCCTGACTTGGAACTGGACCTCCGTCGAAGACATCCAACAGCGGGTAATGGACGATTTTGAAGCATCGAAGGATAAGCTCGGCATGGGCTACGTCGACCTATTGTTGATGCATTGGCCAGGCGATTTTGTAAATAAGGACAAAGGCTTTGGCCGCGAAGCACGGCTCGCAATTTGGGAGGTTTTCGAATCACTCAATAAACGCGGCGACGCACATGCAATCGGCGTATGTAACTTTACCGCCAACCACATCGAAGACTTGATCTCCGCAGGCCGTACCGTGCCTGCGCTCAACCAGTTTGAACTTCACCCTTATTGCCAAGACCCGGAACTGGAAGCCTACTGTCAGTCCCAAGGCATCTTGGTGGAGGCCTATGCGCCCTTCGCCTCCGGAGCCTATGGCATTCTCAAAGATCCAGTCATCAGCGAGATCGCCCAACAGACCGGACGCTCCACCGGGCAAGTCATCTTACGCTGGCAACTGCAATGCGGCCGTGTCGTGCTCCCCAAGAGCTCCAACCCGCAACGCATGGCACAAAACCTCGAACTCTTTGACTTCGAACTAAGCGACGAACAGATCGCCAAGATCAATGCACTCGCACCCACGGAAGCCAAGCGCAGCACCGTAGATCCCGCCACAATTGCCTAGCTTGCCAAGGAAAATCCGCCAAGGAATTATCCTTGGCGGATCTCTCCACTCACTCTTGCAGTGGCAGCACCTCGATCCAAAACCAGTTGTTGCCCTCCCATTCATTGATCTCCACTGGCTCTACCAGCAAATGCACCGCATTTAAATAATACGCTTTGCTGCGGCCTGGCGAGATGGCTTCGATGTCCGTACCTCGCAGAAAAGAATCCTCACGTGCTCGGTGGCGTGCAACCTCGGATTGCTCCACGTACACGCCCAGCCAATAACCACCAAACATCGGCCGTTTAGCGGGCGTCGTGGCACGTATCACATCCCCCACTTCCATCGTGACGGTTGGAAACTGCACCGCTCCCATCAAATCGGCCTCCACCACACGGTGACTTTTGATTCCGTAGCGCGCCTGACAGCCACTCAGCAGCCAAGTCATCGCAAATATCGCAGCCGTGGTACAAATAGATTTTGTCATTTTTAAATGCATACAAATGAGGGATCAGAAAGTGATTTTCAATTCACTGAAAAATTGAACAAGAACGCGATTCTGCAGACTAATACAACATGAAACAATCCGAAGTCACCGTTCCTTGGGAACAAGGCCTCCACCTCCGGCCTGCCACCGATCTAGTCCATCTCGGTCAACAAGCGAAGTCCTCGATTATCATCAAATCGGGCAACAAAATCGCGAACATAAAGAACATCCTGTCCATACTGATGCTATGCGCGAGCGTAGGCACCACACTCACAATAGAAGTGAACGGCGAAGATGAAGCCTCTCAAAAGATTCACAAATACTTCGAGACTAGCAGCGAATGATTCAAACAGACGCAGAAACATAGTTACCAGCCGGAGCGATCACTGGAACAAACTCGCTTCGAGCAATTTCTGCGCTGCCTTGGTCAGATGCGTGCCACTGCGCTGGAGCCGATAGATCTGACGCTGAGGCACCGGGCTGGCAAAGGCGCGAAAGCTCACATTCGGAACGCTGCGCCCCTCCACGGCTAATTGTGGCACCACGGCCACGCCTAGATTGGCCGCCACCATGGCGATCGCGGTTTCCAACTGATCGCATTGCAAACGTGAATCACAGCGGCGAAGCCCGCAGGCCTGCAGCACTTGATCGCGCAAGCAATGGCCATCCTTCAGATGGATCAGCTCCTCGGCGGGCAAGCATTCAGCCGTGGGCGCTGCGCTTTGATGCGCGAGTGGATGCCCCTCGGGCACGGCCAAGAGTAGTGTTTCTTGAAAGAGCTCATCGACCTGCAAGGAG
>CEUD01074395.1_pt1 | contig 17078 bp, 8 predicted proteins | sample 356481 | NCBI WGS metagenome assembly CEUD01 (sample SAMEA2623314, study PRJEB7988) | marine metagenome | isolation source: saline water (ENVO:00002010), including | reverse complement strand
CATTAGCATTAGCATTAGCATTAGCATTAGCATTAGTATTAGCATTAGTAGTGTTAGTTGTATTAGTACCGGCATTATTGTTGGTATTAATATTATTAGTATCAAAATTGAATATATTTGATAAAGTATTAGTTGTATCAGTTTGTGTTGCGATATTATTATCATTTGTTGCAGTATTATTTAAATTTTGTGGTAATATGGATGGTATATTTGTAATATTAGATGATTCTGAATTAATATTTTGATTAGGGTTATTAAAAACAGTTATAGAGTATGTAATTGGTTCTGATGTAGAAAAATTGAAATTTTGAGTTCCAATTCCAACATTTTGGGCAGCAAATGTTTTTGTTAATATAATACATTTTTTACATACTAAATGACCACAAGGTATTGTTACATGATCTGATACATTTGTATAACAAATTTTACAAATTGGTGAATTTTTTTTCATAACTTGAATGCTATGGTATTTTGAAATACAAGTTTTCAAAAAATTACATTCTAGAATTAATAATTTGTATGTTTTAATATCATCCATCATGTTGTTTTTTTCAATTATATCATTAATATAATTGTTTAAATTGTTATTTAAATCTGAATATTCATCTCCAATAGTTTCTTTCATTTGTTTAATCATTTTAAAATTTTTATCATATATTCTGCAATCTTTTTTTATCTTTTTTTCTAGTTTAATTAAATTTTCCCATTTAAGTTCTAAACGTTTTTTTATTTTTGTAATTGTTGTTTCTATATTGGAAAAGTTAATATTCATATCTTTTTCTATATTTTTAATATGATATAATTCAGTTTTCGTCATTTTTTTATAGAAAAAATCATATGATTCATCAATAGTATTTATGTCTTCATCTTCCTTTTCTTCTGATTGTGTTTCATTAGAATGTGTTTGATCTAATGTTGGTGATTCATTATCAGGGTAATACATTTGATGAAAATCTTTATTTTCATCAGAATCAAATATGTTTTGATTTTGTTCAAAGCGTTGAACTTTTTTTGTAATTTTAAACGGTTCGAAAATTCTATCATGACATATATTAAATTTGTGCATTAATGTATCAAAAACATTATTTGATTCAGAAATATTATCCGAAATATTTTCTAAAAAGTTATCTTGAAGTTCTGTAAAATCATCAGAAAATGATTGTTGATTATTTGAACTATTATTATTTTGATTCATTTGCGTCATAGTTATATTATATAAGGAAATAAATTTTCTTTTAAAGTGTATTTATGATCTATTTAATTTAGTAAGTTCCGAAGCTTTTTGTTTATAAACACTTTTTTGTTTATCTGTATATGATCTCCATATTTGAGATTTTAATGCTGAAAGAGTGCCAAAATCTGCATTTGGATTATTTTCTAATAAATTTTTTTCAATTGTTTTATCTTTTAAAAAAACTGACCAAGAAGTCACTACACCACGTCTACTTTTTCTTTTAGTTGGTTTAATTGGGGGTGATTTAATAATGGTTGTATTAATTCCAAAAATTTTTTGTCCATTGTTATGGGTTTCATCTTTTTCAATTTTAGATGAAAGTTTTTGTATCTCGTTTTTTAAAATTTGATTGTTTGTATTTAGTTCTACATTTATATTGACATTACTGATTTCTTTTTCTAATTGTTGTCCTGATTCAGTATTTTCTAAATTATTTTGTAATTCTTCATCTAATTCTTCATTTAATTTTTCATCTAATTCTTCATTTAATTTTTCATCTAATTCTTCATTTAATTCTTCATTTAATTCTTCATCTAATTCTTCATCTAATTCTTCATCTAATTCTTCGTCTAATTCTTCATCTAATTCTTCATCTAATTCTTCATCTAAGTCAATTTCTGAATTCTCAGACATGATAATTTCGTCACCTGAATCTAATATATTATCTGAATCTGATATTATTTCAGAATTTGAATCAGATTCATATATAACATCCATATCATTAATAATTTTAGCATCTTCTACAATTATTTCAAAGGATGATTTAGTTGGTAAATGTTTAGAAATTCGTTTCATTGAATTACTTTGTTTGTTTATTTGAATAGGATTAACAACGGTTGGTACAATATTTGTTTCAATTTCTGTTGCATTAGTTGTCTTCGATGTTTTTTCTTGGACTAAATTACGAATCACATTTTTATTATTTGAAAATGTTTGTGATTGTGATTGTGATTGTGATTGTCTTTTTAACATTGCTATTTCTTGTTTTGCTTTATACATTTCATTAGCTATAATTTCAATTCTTTCCATCATTTTATTATATTCTCTATAAGCGAAATATAATACAATTCCAATAGTTATGATAGTTATTCCATTGCGAATTAAAGGATTTTTAAATAAATTTGCAAACATGTTTATTATATAGAATAATATGGAAATTATAACATTATTCTAAACGATATAATATATAGTTTAGAATAATGTTAATTTTATAAAAAAATAAATCTAATTATAATATATTCTTAAAGATGTCGAATGTATTAAATCAAATTGCCTCAAAAGGATGGAATTGGTGGAACAATGATGAAAATTCATTTCTTAAAAATGTTGGTGATCAAAAATTATTAAAACTTGGTAATAAATTATCCACAATTTTTTCTGAAAAGAATTGTGATAAATTTTCAATAAGTATTCCCAATATTGTTGTTGTTGGTTCTCAATCATCTGGTAAATCGAGTTTACTAAATTCATTAATAGGATATGATATTTTACCAACTGGTAGTAATATGGTTACTCGAACACCATTAATGTTACAATTAAATTATAGTAAAATACATTCAAAAGCAGAATTTGGAACTTATATTAATGGTAAATGGGTTCCAAGTCGAACATATGAACTTGATAGTAATAGAATTAATAGGGATCAGCAATTACAATTACATAAAGATATAGGAGAAATTACAGATGAATTAGCTGGAAAACAAAAAGGTATATCTTATACCCCGATACATTTGAGGATATTTTCACCAAATGTATCTGATTTATGTTTGGTTGATTTACCAGGTATAACTATGATAGGATTATCAGATAAGGGGCAGACTAAAGAAATGCCGGCTGAAATAAGAGATTTGATAAGTAATTATATTAAAGATCCAAAATCTATAATATTGGTTGTTATGCAAGCTCGTCCTGATTTAGAAGCAGATATGGGATTAGAATTAGTTAAAGCTTATGATGTAAGTGGCAAGAGAACTTGTGGTATTTTAACAAAAGTTGATTTAATGAATAATGATACAGATGTGTCTAGATATTTAAAAGGTGATATATCATCAGAATTAAAATTAAATTATGGATATTATGCTATAAGAAATAGAAATAGTACAGAAACAAAAACAATGACACCGATTCAAGGTTTAATGGCAGAGGATGAATTTTTCTCAAAGCATAAAATTTATAAAAATATTAATGAAAAGGATATGTTAGGTATAAAAAATTTAGGACTATCTTTGAGTCATATATTATCTGATCATATCAAAAAAAATATTCCAGAAATTATGGATGAAATAAATAAGAAAAAACATGAAGTAGATAAAGAATTGTTTAAATTAGGTTCTGAAATTCCATCTGATATAAAAGGAAAAATTACATTAACCAGCAATATAATTTCTAATTTTTGCATGTGTTTTAATAAAGCTTTAGAAGAAAAATGTGGTTTAAACTATGGTTTAAAAATTAAAGATAGATTTCAATTATTTAGAAAAGAAGTATGTAATGACATTACTAAAAATTATACAAATGAACAATTACAAAATTTAGTAAAAGGGTGTAGTGGAAATCATATGGATTTTAGTCTATTTTCAATAGATATATTGGAAAAGGGGATTAGTCAATATAAACCAATACAATTACTTCGTTCTCCGTGTTTTAAATTAATTTCAGATATATCTTTTTTATTGACTGAATTATGTAGAAAAATTTTAGAAGATAAGCAGTTTAGTCGTTTTCCTAAATTTGCTAAAATTTTAGAAAATAAAATTGAAAATATGGTCAATAAACAACAAGAAATTTTAAAAGAAACTGTTTTAAATTTAATTAATATCGAAGAAAATTATATATGGACTGAAAATAAAGCTTTTTTAGATAATTTAAAAAAAATGTTTAGAGAATGTAAAAATCAAACAGATATTAATATTATTAGAAGTTTGTTAAATCAGTATTTTAATACAGTAAAATACACATTTTGTGATCAGATTCCCAAAATGTCTATGTTTTATTTAGTTTCTAATATTGAGCGTCAAATATACAAAGATCTTTTTGAAATCACTGCTAAAGACGAAAATTATATTGCTAATATTCTTGAAGAACCAGGAACTATTGGTCAACAAAGAAATAAATTAGATAAGTTTAAAAATAAATTGATTCAAGCAAAAAAAATATTAAGTAATTATTAAATTACTTATTGTTCAGGATTGAATGGTCTTCGTGGTTCATCACCTCGTTGTCCGCGGAAGTTATCACCTCGTTGTTCTCGGAAATCACCGCGTGGTCCTCTGTAGTTATCTCGTGGTCCTCTAAAGCCACCTCGTCCGCGTCCTCGTCCGCCACCTCGTCCAAATTGACGGGGTCTATGTTCTCGGTGTTCTTGTCCATCTTCTCGGTTAGAATTATATTCGGTTCTTCGTTCTCTATTAAGAGCTCTTTGGTCAGAAAGTAAAGGACCTCCATTGACACCAGTCACATTTACTGCTAGTAATTTATCCTGTTTATTTGAATCTGCTAAGTCAAAGCTAACATATTCACCTTGAGTAAGAGTCTTGAAACTATCTTCTACTTGAGAACGAATAGAAGAAAAGTGGACAAAGACATCTAAATCAACACCATTCTCATCTTTATAAGTTAAGAATCCATAACCGCGTGTGTTATTGAACCATTTGACGCGACCAGTATGTGCTTGTGGTGCGGTTTGTTCAACTGGAGATTGTTGTTCAGTAGATTGTTGTTCAGTAGATTGTTCAGTAGATTGTTGTTCAACTGATTGTTCAGTTGATTGTTCAGTAGGTTGTTCAGTTTGAGACATTATTGTTTGATTTGTTATTAATTATAATATGTTTTAATTTCTTAATTTAAAAAAAACTCAATTTCAATTTTATTTTTCATTTAATTCAATGTAGATGTATATAAATGTTATTAATGATTTAATTCGGTATTAAATATAATTCTTATAATAATAATCATAATAATAATCATAATAATAATTATTATAAGAATGTGCGGAATTTGTGCTCTTATTTCAAAAAGTAAATTTATTTCATTTGAAATATATGACTGTTTAGTTGCATTACAACATCGTGGTCAAGATGCTGCTGGTATAGCAATATGTGACAGTAAAGTTTACAATATGCGTAAAGGAAATGGATTAGTTAGAGATATTTTTAATACTCAAAACCTTATGAATTTATCTGGGTTTATGGGTATAGGTCACACAAGATATCCAACTGCTGGAGGAGCATCACCCAAAGAAGCTCAACCACTTTATGTTCCAAATCCATATGGACTATTACTAGCACATAACGGTACACTTGTTAATGCAGAACAATTAAAAGAAAAATTAAATAAAAAACATAAAATTCATATTAACAGTTGTTCTGATTCTGAAATATTATTAAATATTCTTTCTATAGAATTACAAAAAGAAGATTCATTAATGCCAAAAAATATCTATAATGCGATTTCTCGCTTATATAAACAATGTATAGGAGGGTATGCCGTTGTGTGTATGATAATCGGTTTTGGAATTGTCGCATTTAGAGATCCAAATGGTATCAGACCAATTGTTTATGGAAAAAGAAAATATAATGACAAATTAAATGAATATTTATTCGCATCAGAAAGTGTAGCTCTTGATGTACTCGATTTCGAATTAATTTCTGATGTACAACCAGGTGAAGTTATTATTATTGACAAATCTTTTAATTTTTTTAAAAAAATATGTTATGAACAACCTAAATTAATACCATGCATTTTTGAATACGTTTACTTAGCAAGACCTGATTCTATTATTAATAAAGTATCCGTATATCAAGCCAGATTAAATATGGGTAAATATCTAGCTAATACGATAATAGAAGCAAATATAAAAAATGAAATTGATGTTATTGTTCCAGTACCAGATACTAGTAGAAATTTTGCTATTGAAATATCTAGAATTTTAAAAATACCATATCGTGAAGCATTTATAAAAAATAGATATATTAATAGAACTTTTATTATGCCCACACAAGAATTAAGACAAAAGTCAATTAAAAGAAAATTAAATATTATCAAATCAACAATTCTTGACAAAAATGTTTTAGTAGTTGATGATTCGATTGTTCGTGGAAATACATCACAATATATCGTCAAATTATTAAGAAATGCTGGTGCTAATAAAGTATTTATGACATCCGGGGCACCAGAAATTAAATATCCAAATGTATATGGTATCGATATCCCGAGTCAAAAAGAACTTATCGCATTTAATAGATCGTTACAAGAAATCGAACAAAAGATAGGATGTGATAAATTAATCTACCAAAAATTAGAAAATCTAAAATTATCTATTTTAGAAGAAAATCCTGAAATTCCAGATTTTGAATGTAGTATTTTTAATAAAAATTATTTAACCCATCATATTAATGATGAGTTTTTAAATAATTTAGAACAAACAAGAAATAAAAAGCAAAAATCAAAACATAATATTAACGACATGATAGTTATTTAAAAATGCGTTTATTTACCAAATTTTTTAAAATTGATTATTAATATTCTTAATTACATAATACTAAATATGACATCAAATACCGACGAAAAAATATTTTTCAGCGACATTCAGTCAATGATTGCCCGTCAATATGACGAGCATATTAGTAATAAAGTAATGAAGAAATTACGAAAAAGTGTGGAAAAATTAACACGACAAAATTCCAACACTTCTAATAATAACCAAAAATTAGATATTGGAAAAAATAAAAATAAAAAAAAAAAATTAACAAAAGAAGAAAGAGAAAAATTAAGGAATGATGTTATTCACGATATCTGTAGTGAATTTGAAGGATTAAAGATTAAATTATTTAGTCACCAAAAAAATTCTATAATTGATATGATAAAACGTGAAGTTTATCCTAAATTATCAGTTGATATTGAAGGAAATGTACAAGGAGATTATTACTATAGAAGTTTATCTCTTTATACTCCTGGAAAATATAAAATTGAAACGAATATGAGTATTCTTGGAAATGAACCGGGTAGTGGAAAAACATTGACTATTCTTGGTCTAATATCTCAAGATTATTATATAAAAAAATGTTTTCCTAAACTTGATAAATTTCAAGAAGAAAAAGAAATAGATAGATTACAATGGAAATATATAACCAGAAATGTACATCATGATTCAAGTACTAGTGTTACTATTGAATCTAAATATAAGTATATTCATTCAAACTTAATTATTGTTCCACATGGGGGAGTTTTCCGACAATGGAAAAAGGCAATACAAGAACAAACACATCTTAAAGGACAATTTATAGAAAAAACAAATGATTTTCTACACTTTGTTGATATAAATGATTGTAATGATGTAGAAATTATAAAACGATTTTGTGACAATTTAAAAAAAAATAAGACTGAAATTGTATTAGTTTCTTCTACATTTTTTTGTAAATTCATGGATAGATATAAAATTGTATCAGAATTATTATATTGGCATCGTGTTATTATAGATGAAGGAGATAGTATTCGTTGTCCCGATATGCGTCAAATAAGATATCGTTTTGCTTGGTTTGTTACAGCAACATGGGAATCACTTAAACAACCTAGGTGTAATGGATTAATTAAAAATATTTTTAAAGATTATCCAATTTGTTTCACGAAAAGATTGGTTATTGAAAGAAATGAAGAATTTTACAAAGAATTGTTTTCAAATGTTGATATTCAAAATATAGATCACAGATGTCTAGCACCAATCGCATATATATCACAAATTTCACATATTATTTCACCAAATGTATTAGAAATGATTAATGCTAATAACTTAAATGGTGCTATTAGAGAATTAGGTGGTAGAGTTGGTTCAGGTCAAGAAATATCTGAGGTTTTGACAGCAAATATTCGAGGACGTCTTGAAAGATTAAATTATGATAGAACATATGTGTCAGAATCACCATATATTGCGGATAACGATAAAGTTAGGCGATTAGCTAGAATCGATGTGGATAGAAATAGTTTACAATCACAATTAGATAGTATAACAAATAGAATTAATAATTTAAATGATGAAGAATGTGTTATTTGCTGCTGTTCCTATACAGAACCAGTTTGTTTAGAATGTACTCATGTATTTTGTAGTGAATGTATTTTAAAATGGATTGAAGTTAGAACACGCGTTCATCAAAGAGCACAATGCCCATATTGTAAAAGAATTATTAATGTGGCTAATATGCATAAAATAGACATGAATGCTAAGACCACTAAGACTAAAAAGAAAAAAGATGAAAAAAAAAGTAAAGAAATATTTGGTAAAGATGAAACAATAATTAAAATTATTGAAAATAATCCAAATGGTAAATTTATAATTTTTTCCAATCATTACGAATCATTTGATTCATTTGAAAATTTATTAACACGAAATCGAAATATTCAGAAAAAATGTAAAAGACTTGTCGGAAATACAAATACTATTGCTAAAACTTTGAGAAATTTTGAAAGTGGGCGTCTTGATATTATTTTACTAAATTCACAATATAATGGGGCAGGAATTGATTTACCTACTGCCACACACGTTATTTTATATCATAAAATGAGAAAGGATTTGGAAAAACAAGTAATTGGAAGAGCTTTAAGAATTGGTCGTCCAAAATCTTTACCATTATTTATTCATAGACTAAAATATGATAATGAGTATAATAATAATTAATAATGATTATTGAGTCCCAAAATATTTTTTTCTAAATATACTTTATAAAATATGTTATCTTTACAATCTGTAAAAAAATTTGTGTTTAAATATAAACTAACTATATTAGCAATTATCATCTCTATCGCAATTGCTATTTATTTAAAACGAGAAGTTCTTGAAAGTTTTTTTAAAAATATTACTGAAATGTTTGAAGATAATCAAGAAATAGCTGAAGAATGGGATGGCAAAGTAACTTCTTGTAAATTAATAAGTGATGAAAAAGTAAAAAATTGGTGTTTTGATGGATGTACCAATTCAAGTGAATTTAAAAAAGCTAATGCAGAATGCTTACAAGCTAAATGTAAAGGTGAAACCGGATATAAAAAAGTAGAATGTCTTAAAAATAATGATATAGTTGAAACATGTATATCTGAAGTAGCATCTGCATTTTGTTAAATTTAATAAAAAAAATCGATTAATTAATATTCTAATAAGATAAAAAGAAATTTATATATTAAAATATTAATCATTATAATTAATATAGTGTGTTCAATGGGAATTATATCCTCATTATTAGTTGATTTTGCTGACGCAAAATTTGAAAAAAATTTGCCATTAAAAAATGATTTATTATTGGAAATTCATAAATCATTCGAAAATAGGAAAAAAAAAAATATTAATTTAATTTTAGATATTGATTGTACACTGTTATATGCTTCTGATATTAAAGATGATAGGTTTAAATATATACCTATTCATTTTAATAAAAAATCTTTACGGAAAAAAAAACCAACATTTTATGTTTACTTAAGACCAAATTTACAATATTTTTTAGAATACTGTTTTGATAATTTTAAATCAGTATCAATATGGTCACTTGGACATAAATCATATGTTAATATAATCACTCATTTATTACAAAGTATTTATAATATTCCAAAATTTAAAACAGTATTATCTCGGTCAGACTATTCTTTGGATTATCTAGAATATTGCCCTATTAACAGAAGGTGGGATAAAAGGATAGATATGTTGTCTAAAAATTTACAACATTTATTCAATGATAAAAATGATTTTAATCAAAAAAATACATTATTTGTTGAAGATACAATTAATGCACACGTAAATAATTTCAAAAATCTTATCCAAATTAGACGATTTGATGCGATTTCGCATATTCCAGGTGATAATGAATTATCGAATTTAATTAATAAATTTAATGAAATGTGTTAAATAAAATTGAAAATATTATACTATATTAAATAAATAGTTTGAAATGGAAGTTGAAAATAATATTGATAACAATATGATATCAAAAATTTCTAAAAATCCATATTCTTATGCTAAAGAGTTATCTAATGAACAATTAGAAGAAATTATAGAATATGCTAATGACAGTTATTACAATTCACAAGAAGTTATGACAGATGAAGTATATGATATTTTAAGAGATATCTTATTTCAAAAAAATCCTAAAAGTAAAACATTAAAAAAAATAGGAGCACCAATTGTTTCTGGTAAAGTAAAATTACCGTTTTGGATGGGAAGTATGGATAAAATTAAACCTGATACAAATGCTTTAGAAAGATGGCTAAAAAAATATGATGGACCTTATAATATAAGTGACAAACTTGATGGAACATCTGGGATGTTCCATTATTTTAAATCCGGTAAATTCTGGAAAACAAGATTCTATACACGAGGAAATGGATCATATGGTCAAGATATATCACATTTAATTCCATATTTATTCCCAAATGTTAAGGAAAATTTACCTAAAGAGGAAATATGCTTGCGAGGTGAAATTATTATGTCTAAACAAAATTTTAAAAAATTTGATATGAAAAATTCAAGATCTTTGACAAATGGAGTTGTTAATTCAAAAAAAAGTATAAAACCAGATTTATTAAATAATATAGATTTTGTTGTTTTTAATGTTTTAGAACCACAATGTAGGAAAAGAAAGGGATTAAAATATGCCAAGAGTTTGGGGTTCAAAACTGTTTTTAACAAAAATGTTAAATCATTGACAAATGAATTTTTAAGTGAAACATTAATGAAACGAAGAGAAGAATCTGAATATGAAATTGATGGAATTATAGTTGAACAAGATAAAAAACATAAAATAAATACATCCGGAAATCCTAAATATGGATTTGCATTTAAAATGGTTTTGTCAGATAAAATTCTTGAATCTAAAATATTAGAAGTTTTATGGCAACCATCTAAACATGGTCTTTTAAAACCAAGAATATTAATTGAATCTGTTATTATTGATGGTATTACTATCAATTATGTAACAGGACACAATGCTAAGTTTGTTAATGATAATAAATTAGGACCTGGAGCAATAATTCAAATTACTCTTGGTGGAGGAATTATACCAAATATACTCCAAACAATTAAACCATCTGAACCAAGTTTTCCAGATATACCATTCCATTGGAATAAAAATAAAGTAGATATTGTTCTTGATAATATTGATGATAATATTCAAGTAACTATACGACAAATTATTAATTTTTTTAACAAAATAGAAACAAAATTTTTGAGCAAAGGATTAATTACAAGAATGGTTGAAAATGGTTTTAATAATATTAATGATTTTATTAATGCTTCTCAACAAGATTTACTTAAATTTGATGGAATTAAAGAAAAACTTGCTTTAAAATTATATACTAATATTCAATCATCTATTAAAAATGTTCCATTACATAATTTAATGGAAGCTAGTAATTCATTCGGATTCGGATTCGGTAGGAAAAAATTTAAAATAATTATAGATCATATTCCAAATATTCTTGAAATAGATATTTCCGAAGAAGAACTTACCAAACAAATTGAAAATATACCAGGATTTAAAACAACTGCTTCTAAATTTTCAAAACATTTACCAATCTTTAAACATTTTTTGAATGAACATCCTAAAATTACAATTCAAATAAAAATAAATAATAAAAGAAAAAGAAGTAATAGTTTGAGTAATATTAATGTATTATTTACAGGAGTACGAGATAAATCACTTTCAAATTATATTATAGAACATGGTGGTATTCTTTCAGAAACATTTAATAAAAGTGTGAATATAGTTATTACTGGAAATGTTAATTCAAATAGTAATAAAATTAAAAAAGCGAGAAAAAATAATATACCAATTATGTCCCTTGATGATTTTAAACAAAATTACACTAAATAATTTAATATAATTTATAAGTCCCTATTTTATTATTAAAATATTACATTTTAAAAATTTAATATCTTGATAATGTATATTTAGAATATGTCACATAACGATAAATGTATTATTTATTGCGAACCTCCACCAATGATGGGTGGTGGACCAACTTCTGGAAGTAAAGGTTCATCAGGATCAGGGGGAGATAGCGCCACAATATCAACTGGTAAATTTAAGAATATTGAAGTTACAGATACAGGGACAATAAAAAAAATAAAAAACAAATTATTTCTCGGTAATCAAGTTGATACATATCTCTTGAATGTCACCAAGATGTCCGGATTTACATTGGATATTGGAAATAATTGTTTATGGTACGGAATTACTACTAAAGATTATATAAAATGGAAGGCGACCGATAATTTATGGAATACCCAAGGAGTAAGTCATTTATTATCATTACGACCAGCATCAACATCTAATGAGGCAGATGCAATTGGAGCAAGAACTTTTACATCTGAAGGTTTAACATGGACATGGCAAGGAACTGATAGTGATCATACAATCGTATTTGATGCCGCAAATGATCGTTGGACATTTAGTAATATAGATCTACAATTACATAAGACCACTACAAAAATATTTAATACTGATACTTTTGCTGTATCAGATCCAATAATTCAAATCGGAGGAGTTACTGGAGTTGAAAATGATGGAATGGATAGAGGAATTAATTTTTTTCATTATGAAAATAGTGTAGAGAAAACAGGATTTTTAGGATATAGAGAAACTGATGATAGATTAATTTATGTCCCAGAAGTTAGCAGTATCACTGGACATATAGTATCCACACAAACCGATACAGATGGAAATGGGATTTATGGAGATATGGAATTAAATGATATTTATTGTTTTTCAATTAAACAAGAAAAAAATAATAGAAATCTCTTACTCGAAGGAGCACGAGGAATTCAAATTGTATCATTAGGAGTTTCCCAAGGTGATGATATTACACTTACAGCAGAAACATCAATTAATCTTATTGCTAATGAAGATGTATCAAATGCTATATATATTAATGCCGCTAATGGAGGTATTGATATTACCTCGTCAGGATCAACAGCTGGCGACGACATTGATATTACTTCAACAGCATCTATTAATATTCAATCTAATGAAAGTGTAGCAGATGCTATAGTTATTTCTGCTAATTATGGAGGTATTGATATACAATCGTTTGGAACAACTCCTGATGATAATATTGATATACACTCTTACACATCTATTAATCTACAAGCCGATGAAGATGTAAGTAATGCAATATCTATATATACTCTCATGGGTGGAATAGATATTATAGCCAATGCTCTTTCTGGAGGGCAAGATATTGATATTCAAGCATTAGGTTCATCTCTTAATCTCAAAGCAACAGAAGATATTAGTGATGCTATAACAATAGATGCTACACTTGGTGGTATTGATATTACTTCAACTGGAACTACTCCCGGTTATGATATAGATGTTACATCATCGACATCTATTAATTTACTCGCCAATGAAGCTATTGCTGATGCAATCACTATTACAGCATCCGCTGGCGGTATTGATATTGGTTGTTCTGGAACTGCCGGAAGTGATATCGATATTAGAGCTGATAGCTCATCTATTAATTTAATATCAACTGAAGCCGTAGATGATGCATTAACTCTTACTACAACTAATGGTGGATTTGATTTAACTTCGTATGGAAATATTGATATTGAATCCACAAATGGAATTATTAATATTGGAGCACAAGAATATGATTGTGATATAAATATAGGAACTACAGGAGCAAGATCTATTACAGTCGGAGGTGATACATCCTTTGTTACATGGTTTTCCGAAACTCTTAATTTTGAAACACAAGTAATTAAATTAACAGCAACACAATTTAATGCTAGTTCTATTATATTTGAAGCAGAACATGGTGGAGTTGATATAATTTCAGCAGGAACTGCTGCCGATGATGATATTGATATTACTTCAGCAACAGCAATTAATCTATTATCTACTGAAAATTCTACTGATGCTATTACGATAAAAACAACACAAGGAGGTATTGAAATTGGGTGTACTGGCTCTGCTGGCGAAGATATTAATATTCGTGCAGATAGTTCTTCTATTAATCTAATATCTACTGAAGATGTTCCTGATGCAATTACCATAATAGCAACAAATGGCGGAATTGATATTACAAGTTCTGGAACTACTGCCGGAGATGATATTGATATTACTGCAACAACTTCAATAAATTTATTATCCAATGAAAATGTTCCTGACGCAATCACTATTAAAACTTCCGCCGGAGGTATTGATATTGACGCTATTGGAACTGCTGGAGAAGATATTGATATTACAGCAACTGGTTCTTCCATTAATTTAATATCTACCGAAGACATCCAAGATGCCATTACTATTAATGCTACTAATGGTGGTATTGATATTACTTCTTCTGGAACAGATACAACTGATAATATTGACATTGAAGCAACCATGTCTATTAATTTAACGTCTAACGAAGCAGTTGATGATTCAATTGTATTAAATGCCATTAATGGTGGATTAGATATTCAAACAGTTAAAACAATTGATATTAATGCAAACACTGGACCAATTAATATTGGTACAGATAATTCTAATTCAGATATTAATATTGGGGTTTCTGGGGCAAGAATACTTACACTTGGTAGTAATACTTCTACTATCGTATTACTTTCATCTTCTATGGATTTGATAGTCCAATCTGATATTACAATTGGATCCGATGGAGGTATTGCTAGATTTGGTTCTAGTAAAGATGTTCCAAATGCTGTATTAATAAGCGCACCATTAGGCGGAATTGATATAATTACTGGTTTAATAGACGGTGATCCAGGTGAAGATATTGATATTATAGCAAATAACTCTTCAATTAATTTATCCGCAACTGAAAATACTACTGATGCTATTACAATAATTGCTACAAATGGAGGTATTGATATTGGTTGTACTGGAACTGCTGGTGAAGATATTGATATTAGAGCAGATGGTTCTTCTATTAACTTGACAGCAACTGAAGATATACAAGATGCTATTACTATTAGTGCTACTAATGGTGGTATTGATATTACAAGTTTAGGGAATACTGCTGGAGATGACATCGATATTACTTCTACAACTTCTATTAATTTAACAGCAAATGAAGATATTGCTGATGCGATTACTATAAATGCCTCGATTGGTGGTATTGATATTACTTCTTCTGGAAATACTGCTGGAGATGATATCGATATTACAGCTACAACTTCTATTAATTTAACAGCAAATGAAGATATTGCTGATGCAATTACTATAAATGCCTCTGTTGGTGGTATTGATATTACTTCTTTTGGTGATACTGCTGGAGACGACATTGATATTATTGCTACTACATCTATTAATTTACGAGCAGATGAAAATATGCCAGATGCTATCACAATTGTAGCTACTGGCGGTGGTATTGATATTGGATGTACTGGGTCTGCCGGTGAAGATATTGATATCCGAGCTGATGGCTCTTCTATTAATTTAATCGCGACAGAAGATATTACTGATGCTATTACTATTAGTGCTACAAATGGTGGAATTGATATTACTTCTTTAGGAAATACAGCAGGTGATGATATTGATATTATTGCCACTACATCTATTAATTTAGAAGCAAATGAAGATATTCCTGATGCAATTACTATCAAAGCAACAGCTGGTGGTATTGATATTACAAGTTCTGGAAATACATCTGGTGATGATATTGATATTATTGCCACAACTTCTATCAATTTACGAGCAGATGAAAACGTCCAAGATGCCATTACTATAATAGCTACTGCTGGTGGTATTGATATTGAATGTACTGGAACTGCTGGAGAAGATATTGATATTCGAGCAGATGGTTCCTCTATTAACTTAATTTCTACTGAAGATATACAAGATGCTATTACTATTAGTGCTACAAATGGAGGGATTAATATGACAAGTTCCGGACATACTGCCGATGATGATATTGATATTGTTGCAACTACATCCATTAATTTAGAAGCAAATGAAGATATTGCTGATGCTATTACAATTAGTGCCACTTCTGGTGGTATTGATATTACTTCTTTTGGTGATACTGCTAATGATGATATTGATATTATTGCTACTACATCTATTAATTTACGAGCAGATGAAAACGTCCAAGATGCAATTACTATAATCGCAACAAATGGAGGTATTGATATTGGATGTACTGGAACAGCTGGAGAAGATATAGATATTCGGGCAGATGGTTCTTCTATTAATTTAACTTCTACTGAAGATATCCCTGATGCTATTACCATTAAAGCAACTGCTGGTGGTATTGACATTGATGCTATTGGAACTGCCGGAGAAGATATTGATATTACCGCAACAGGTTCGTCCATTAACCTAATTTCTACCGAAAATGTTCCTGACGCAATTACTATAAAAACAACACAAGGTGGTATTGATATTGATGCTATTGGAACATCTGGTGAAGATATTGACATTACAGCAACAGGTTCTTCTATTAATTTAAAATCTACTGAAGACACTTCTGATGCTATTACTATTAACGCTACCATTGGAGGAATTGACATTACAAGTTCTGGTAATACAGCAGGAGATGATATTGATATTATTTCTACTACTTCTATTAATTTACTGGCGAATGAAAATATTGCTGATGCAATTACTATTAAAGCTTCTGCTGGCGGTATTGATATTGATGCGATTGGAACTGCAGGAGAAGATATTGATATTACTACAACCGGATCATCTATTAATTTAAAATCAACTGAAAATATTTCTGATGCAATTACCATGACAGCAACAAATGGTGGTATTGATATTACAAGTTCCGGTAATACAGCTGGAGATGATATTGATATCACTTCTACTACCTCTATTAATTTACAAGCAAATGAAGATATTGCTGATGCTATTACTATTAATGC
>CEUD01342412.1_pt1 | contig 17117 bp, 12 predicted proteins | sample 356481 | NCBI WGS metagenome assembly CEUD01 (sample SAMEA2623314, study PRJEB7988) | marine metagenome | isolation source: saline water (ENVO:00002010), including | reverse complement strand
TGAGCGAGAGTGCACCAAACAATGTGAGACGCGTCATGATGTGATCGAGGAACTTAGCAGTTGGCTCACCTGGACGCACGCCGGGGATATAACCGCCATTTTTCTTCAAATCATCTGCAATTTGAATGGGCTTGAACATCATCGAGACCCAGAAGTAAGAGAATACCAAGATCAGCAAGCCGAAGACTAAGTAGTAAGCGAATTGCCCACGACCGAGCGAATCGGCAAAGTCGTTGAAGAAACGCATGCCTGTTGCACTACCAAGGTAAGACAAGATCTGAGTCGGGAACATCAAGATCGCGCTACCGAAGATCACAGGCATCACACCTGCGTAGTTAACCTTGAGTGGCAAGAAGGAGCTCTGCCCACCGTAGACCTTACGACCTACGACGCGCTTAGCATACTGGACAGGGATCTTACGCTGAGCCTGAGTGATTGCAACCAGTGCCGCTGTCACCGCGAAGAGCAGTGCCAACATCAATACGCCTTCAGGAACACCCAGAGAAGCCCCTTCAGAACCTACGGGTGCAACAAACATTTGGTAAGCAGAAGCCACCGCTCCGGGCAAGCCAGAGATAATGTTCACTGTGATCAGCAAGGAGATACCATTACCAATACCACGCTGTGTAATCTGCTCACCGAGCCACACCATAATCATGGTGCCCGCAGTTAAGAAGATGGTGCCAGTGATCAAGAAAGGCACCTGCCCTGCAATCACGACTTTGCCGTATTCCGCAGGATTAAAACCTTGCCCGATCAAGCTAGCTGGATTGGTCGAAAGTGCGACCAATAGCAACAAACCTTGCACGACGCAAATGCCGAGCGTCAGGTAACGCGTATATTGGTTGATTTTCTGCCGGCCAACGTCGCCTTCTTGTTGCAGACGAGCGATGACTGGGAAGACCGCCCCGACCAACTGCATGATGATCGACGCACTAATGTATGGCATAATGCCCAGTGCAAAAAGTGCACCATTCAAAAGCGCGCCCCCGCTGAACATGTTAAACATGCCAACGAGACCACCTCCCGCATTCGCTTGATCCGCGAAGAATGCCTGAATTGGAGCGATGTTCATTCCAGGAAGTGGAATGTTCGCGCCAACACGGGCAATGAACAACAACGCCAACGTGAAGAAGATCTTCTGGCGTAGTTCAGGAATCTTCAGCGAATTTGTAAAAGCAGAAAGCATCAGTAGTTATCCTTTACTCGACTCCCCAAAAAGGGAAACGAATTACGCTTCTTCCTTCTCTTCAGCAGGAGCTTCAGAGGCTTCGATCTGACCGCCTGCAGCTTCGATCTTGCTCTTGGCAGTCTCGGAAACCTTGCAAACTTTAACAGTGAATGCCTTAGAAACTTCGCCGTCACCCAGGAGCTTGATGTCCTGCTTGTTGTCACGGACGAGTCCAGCTTTGATCAGAGACTCACGATCAACGACATTGCCTTCCAGCTTTTCGAGCTGTCCGACATTGACCAGTTGATAAGAGACCTTGAAGTTCTTGTTATTGAAACCGCGACGAGGAAGCTTACGGTAAAGGGGCATTTGACCACCTTCAAAACCGACACGGATACCACCGCCAGAGCGAGCCTTTTGACCCTTATGCCCCTTACCGGATGTTTTACCGTGACCGCTACCTTCACCACGTCCAAGACGCTTAGTCGGGTGCGTTGCACCCTTAATGGTTGGAATATTTTCGAGATTCATGTTGCTGATTCCTTAGACTTCCGCAGCGACTTCGCCGAAACGGACGTTTTGAATTTCCTCATGCGAACGAAGCTGTAGGAGCGCGGCCATAGTGGCGTTGACCATGGCCAGGTGGTTGTTCGAACCGAGGGACTTGGATAGAATATTTTTGATGCCAACGGATTCGAGAACCGCACGGCAACCGCCGCCAGCGATTACACCCGTTCCGTCAGAAGCGGGGCGAAGCAAAACCTTACCGCCGTCAGCTTGGCCGAGAACGTGGTGAGGGATGGTATCGCCGCGAAGATTGATCGTAACGAGGTTCTTCTTAGCTTGCTCAGTGCCCTTACGAATACACTCAGGAACTTCCTTAGCTTTACCGTAACCGACACCAACTTCACCTTTTTGATTACCCACAACAACAAGAGCTGCGAAGCTGAAACGGCGACCGCCCTTTACAACCTTTGCGCAACGGTTGATATGCACAACCTTCTCGATGTATTCAGGAGTTTCTTCCGGCTCGTCTTTTTGGGAAAATGATCTTTTTTGTCTGCTCATATGGGAAGTCCTTAGAATTTGAGGCCGCCTTCGCGAGCCGCTTCAGCGAATGTTTTGACACAACCGTGGTAGCGACGACCGGAACGGTCGAATACAACAGTTTCAACACCGGCTGCTTTCGCCTTCTCAGCGATTACTTTACCCAGTGCAAGTGCACCATCGTTGTTTGCTTTCACGTCAGCGTCTTTGCCACCAACTGATGAAGCGTAGGCCACGGTGTGACCAGCTACGTCGTCGATGCATTGCGCATAGATGTGCTTGTTGGAGAAATGCACAGCGAGGCGCGGGCGCTCTGCAGTGCCTTTGACCTTCTTGCGGATGCGATAGCGACGCTTCTGCGCGAGAGAATTTTTCTTTTGGAGTTTCATGTATTACCCTCTGCTGAAAATTAAGCGGACTTCTTACCCTCCTTACGGCGGACGTATTGACCGACGATATGGACACCCTTGCCCTTGTAAGGCTCTGCAGGGAAGTAAGAATAGATTGTCGCGGCGATTTCACCGACGATTTGCTTATCGGCACCGGAGACGGAGATTTTAGTGTTCTCGGTCACAGTGACAGTGATTCCTTCAGGAATCTTCACTTTGACCGGGTGAGAGTAACCAAGTGCGAGGTCGAGCAAGTCGCCTTCAAGCGCTGCGCGGAAACCAACACCTTTGATTTCAAGTTTCTTTTCGTAACCATCAACGACACCCATAACCATATTATTGATAATGGAACGTGCGGTGCCAAACATGGCGCGAGCGTGGCGACTGCTGTCTGCAGGAGTCACGCGGATTTCGCCATCAGCCAGCTCGAGATTAATCGAACCGTCGAAAGTTTTTTCAAGTTTCCCCTTTGGACCTTCAGCGCGAACTGTCTGACCATCGATCGTGACGTTCGCCTTTTCAAGGACGGGGATAGGAAGTTTACCAATTCTGCTCATCGTGTGCTGCCTTTTAATTACCAGACTTTGCAGACGAACTCGCCGCCAACGCCCGCTGCGCGAGCATCGCGGGCGCGCATTACGCCTTTAGAAGTTGTGAGGATTGCGACACCCATGCCCTCAAGGACGCGTGGGATTTCTGTGCAACCGTAGTAGAGACGACGACCTGGCGTGCTTTGACGCTGGATATCGGTGATCGCCGGTGTTTTGCCTGCGAATTTCAACTTGAGTGTGAGCGTCTTAAAGCCCTTCTCATTTTGACCTTCGCTAAAGTCGTGAATATAGCCCTCTGCCTTTAAAATCGAAGCGATTGCAGCGCGCATTTTAGAGTGCTGCGTGGTGCAGGACTCCTTGTGTGCTCGGCTCGCGTTACGAATCGTGGTGAGGAAATCTCCAATTGTGTCGTGAACTGCCATAGTATTTTACTAGTGGGTTTTCAGTGAGTTTGGTTAAGCAAGAGCGCTTACCAAGAGGATTTGGTCACACCAGGAATCTTACCTTGTGTGGCAAGCTCACGGAATGTGATACGGGAAAGACCGAATTTGCGAATGAACGCACGGGGACGACCAGTGACGGAGCAACGATTGCGCGCACGGATCGGAGAGCTGTTCTTAGGCAGCTTAGTCAACTTGGCTTGCGCCTTGTAGAACTCCTCGTCGGAAGTTTCAGGGTTGGCGATGATCGCTTTGAGCTCTTTACGCTTTGCGGCGTATTTAGCGATCATGCGTTCGCGCTTCAAGTTGCGTTGGATTGCTGATTTTTTAGCCATGAGTAAATCTTTCTTAAGTCAGTAGGTGTCGCTTAGGCACTGGCTGCAGCGGCGGCGCCTTCTTCGGCAGCCACTTCGGAGCTAGTCTTACGGAAAGGCATGCCGAAGAGCTTAAGCAATTCGCGGCCTTCTTCATCAGTCAAAGCGCTTGTGTTGATGCAGACATCCATACCAATGGTGGCGTTGGTGCCTTCAGCACTGACTTCGGGGAAAATCGTGTGGTCATTCAGACCCAGAGTGTAGTTACCTTGACCGTCGAGACGTGTAGGAACCCCACGGAAGTCACGAATGCATGGCAGCGAGATGTTGATCAAGCGCATCAAGAAATCATACATGGCCGCGCCACGTAGCGTAACCTTACAGCCGATCGGCTGACCTTCGCGAAGCTTGAAGTTCGAAATACTGAGCTTCGCGATTGTAGTAACAGGGCGCTGACCGGAGACCTTAGCGATCTCGTCGTTCACGTATTGCACGTGGTTTTTATCAGCAGTTGCGGAGAAACCAGAGTTCAAAACGATCTTCTTGATCGCGGGAACTTGGTGCGGGTTTTTATACCCGAACTTTTCCATAAGTGCGGGCACAACCTTCTCGGCGTAGTGTTTTTGTAATAATGACTGTGACATCTTTAGTATAAGGCGGATTTCCAACCCGACTTGTTAATGGTGAATGGATGCTTTTTCCGGAGAAAGAGCGCGAAAATGCCGTTAGTACACATACTGGCAAGTACAAATTCAGAAAAAACAGAATAAGTACAATGAATACACTCAACTATCAGACTGCAGCTACGTTTCTGGCAACCGCTTGAGAGGGCGCCCTTGACACTGGGGCCACTGACTGCCAAATCAGACATTTTTTTCAACCAATCATACCCATGGCATCACCAACAGACGTCCGTAAAGGCAAAGTTCTCAACTATCAAGGCAACCCGCACCTCGTACTTGATGTGCAACACCGCACCCAAGGTCGACAAGCTGGCTTCATGCAAGTCACAATGCGCAACCTAAATACTGGTGCTAGCACCAATACGAAGATCCGTACCACTGACAGCGTCGAAATCATGCACACCGACATGATCAAACTCGAATTTAGCTACATCGACGCAGATGGCTACCACTTCATGGACCCGGAATCATTTGAAGACATCATTCTCGAAGAAAGCCTAGTCGAAGATGCAAAGGACTTTTTGGTGGAAACACAGGCTTACAGTGTGCTCCACGTAGACGATAAGCCCATCTCGATCGATCTTCCGGCATCGCTGGAGATGAAAGTCACCGAATCGGCCGAGGGCATCAAAGGCGACACAGCTAGTAATGTGCAAAAACCAGCTACACTGGAAACAGGCCTGACGATTCAAGTGCCGCTGTTTATCAAGGAAGGCGAAACGATTAAGGTAAACACCGCGGACCGATCCTACGGCGGACGTGCTTAGGCACCAGCACACAAACACACTCAAGATGACGGCGTCGAGAAATCGACGCCGTTTTTTTTGGGGGGGGTGGAGGTGAGAAGACACTTATAAATATGAAGGCAGAACGAAAAGCCAGCTTCGCGCCACTTCAAACTATGAAGATAGAGGCATAACCCACATTAATAACTACGCGAAATCAGCTCACTATAAACTAGCCTAATAAAAACTAGTCCCTATACATACATCAAAGCTTCCATAATGTGACGCGATCTCCAGCACAGCAGAAATACAAATCACTAGACTTCCCATCTAAATGAAATTCACGACACTGATACGGATTACTCTAGGCGCAGTCGTCTCACAATGCCTGACAGGGCAAGTAATCGAGAGTGAGGAGCCTAGTGAGCTCACGCAGCTAGAACCCTATTTAGTCACTGGCAGCCATTTACCCGTATCCAACGAGCGACTCCCTCCAGCCCTGACAGTGATCGACTCTGCTGCACTTGAACTCTGGGACCATCAAACTGCGATCGAAGCCATACGTGAACAAGCATTCTCCTTTGGAGCCAGTAATACAGAAAACGACAGTAACGGCGGCACCGGCTCAGCTGGCGCGAATCTTCGCGGATTAGGTAATTTATCGACTCTCACACTGATAAACGGCCGCCGCTCTGGCGGTAACAGTGCATATGGATTTCAGCATGGCGGCTTTGCCGATCTTAACCTCATTCCAACAGCGGCCATTCAAGCAGTGCAAGTCGTACCAGGCGACGGCTCCGTAACTTACGGATCCGATGCGGTGGCGGGCACTCTAAATATCCTACTACACGACAGCTACACGGGAAACCGGATAGACTCTAGCTACAGTAACACAACCGACGGCGACGCATCTGAAAAAACGCTCTCCTTTTTATCAGGCCAAGCGCTCAACGACTCCACACACTTAGTTCTATCGGGCAGCTGGTATCAGCGCAACGCCATCAACACACGCGATCGTAATATTTCAGAAGACACAGATCGTCGCTCACAAGGCGGCCAAAACCAAGGCAGTCCCACATACCCTGGTCGAATTAAAGTTGATGGCAGCGAATACACACTCAAAGACGGCGTCGTGAGCCCCCAAAGTCTCTCGGATTACCGCCTTTGGGATGCCTCGGAAGATCTTTATAATTTTAATGACCAAGCCATCGCAGTACCTGAGGTGGAGCGTAGCAGTCTAATGGCTCACCTCAGCCACGAGATTCGCCCCCAACTACAAATTTGGACTGAGTTCTTATACACAGGGAGTAACTTCGAGAATGGTCTCGCCCCCGCACCCTGGTTTGGCGGTTCCTTCCCTTTTGCCGGTTTTAACTTCCCAGTGCATTCTGCAGTGTTAGACGCAGCACGTACGAGCCCTCACCTACCAAGCGGCATCGCCCCCTCCGAACTAGAGCAAGTGAACTACCGCAGTTTTGAACTAGGCAGGCTCGAGATCGAACAACAGAAAACCGCCTTACGCGGACTGATCGGCTTGCGCGGGCAAGCTGCAGACTGGAACTGGGAAACAGCCGTCAGCTATATAGAAACAAAGCTCGAAGCTAACTATTCGGGTATCACTGATGAAACTGCTCTCGTCGACCTAATAAACTCCGGCGCATTTAACCCTTTCGCAAGTGCCGGCGCCGTAGGGACTGGCTACGATAATACGACCGCCTTACAAAGTGCAGCCCGTACACCAAGCAACCATTACGACGAAACATTCTGGAGCTACGACCTCAAAGCCGATGCCCCCCTATTCGAACTGCCCGCGGGCGAGCTTGAACTCGCAACCGGACTCGAATTCCGCAAAGAAACGATCGATGTCGCCATCGATCCGCTTTTTGAATCGAGCATGAACCTTGGTGGCGCAAGCGAAAACTCATACGGCGCGGAGCGCGAGGTGAGCGCTCTCTTTGTCGAGGCCTGGCTGCCCATCTTAAGCCAGGTACATCAGGAACTAGCCATCAGTCTATCCAGCCGCTATGAGCACTATCGCGACCGCCCCACAGCAGGCAACAGCGATGTTTCCAACGAATATGACGCACTCGTCTATAAGGCTGGGCTCTTTTATCGCCCACATCCCGCCCTCCAAATACGCGCCAGTCTTGGCAGTTCCTTCCGGGCCCCCACACTCACCGAAAGCTATGGAGCTGGCATTTCCACATACCCGATCTACAATGACCCACTCGGCTTCACGCCTCCTAGCTCTCGTATCGATACGGCCGTGAGTGGCAACCCTGACCTGGACCCCGAGCGATCCATCAATCTGAATGTCGGACTTCTATTCGAGCCAGATACTACACGCGGATGGCAAATCGCTGTCGATTATTATCGAATAGAAACCGAAGATGTCATCGTCAACGGTGCTCAATACTTCATCGATCAGGCCGCCTTGGGCAACGATATCGGAAATGCTGTCGTCTTGAGAGACCCCAGCACCCAAGCACTCACTGGCGTATTTGCCAACTGGTTCAACGCATCTGAATCCATAACTGATGGCATCGAATACAAAGTGCGCTACAAAGCACCAACTAATAATGGATTTTGGCAAGCAACACTCGGACTCAATCAGGTGCTTAGCTACAAACTAAAAGCATCGGACGGCGCTGCCTACCAATCTTATCTCGGAACGCTGGTCGACCCACGCGCCACGGGAAGCAATCTCGTTGGTCGTGGCTCCATTCCCGAATATAAGGGTTACCTCGAACTGCTCTGGCAGCACAATCAACTCACCCTCAGCGGCACACTCAACTACATCGACTCGCTCGATGATAATCCAGCCTTCACAATCGATCAGGAGCCACGCACGGTGAAAGCTTGGTCCACAGTTGATATTGTCGCGAGTTATCGCTGGCCTGAAAACTCAATGACATGGCTCAACAATACAACTCTCACAGTTGGCGTGGATAATGTTAGCGACGAGGCACCACCTTTTGCTGCAGGCGCTTTTGCGGATGGTTACGATAGCTCACTCTACACCCTAGAAGGCAGACGTTATCACATAAGTGTCAGTCGCGAATTCTGAATAGAACGACTGTCTCCTTCTTAAAAAAAGAAGGCATCAAGAGACTGGCTCATAAAATAGCCCGTGAATGTCACCACATTCACAAGTGCCCCGGGCAAACACCGGGACAATAAGTCTGGCACGAAATACCTACTATGAATGAACCAGTCTCTCGACTCCAGACATAGCACACGATTCTGAAGAAGACTTCAACCGTCCAATGACTCATATATGTAGGTTGCAGTGAAGCTAATCGCTAAAAAGATGAAAAAAGCCAGCAATTACTTAAAATTGGTATCAAAACACCAATTATAGTAAAGCAGCTTTTGAGCACTCATAATGACCGCTCACACACTCCAGTCCAAACCACTCTTGTGCTTTAAAATCCCTTTATCTAAAGCGAAATGCAGCAGGCTAGATTCATTCTTCAAGTTTAACTTTTTCATCGCATTATGACGATGCCGCTTGATCGTAAAGTCACTCAAGCCTAGCTCTTTCGCAATTTCATCATGCGACCTCCGCTGCGCGATATAGCGTAGCACTTGTAATTCACGCTTTGACAATACCTTGAAATAAGCATCGGGATCATTACGCACGCGCTCCAAAACCTGCAATACGCTCGCAGAATAATAAACGTGACCATCGAAAATCTCTCCCAAGGCCTCGTTCATAATATCATGCGACATATCCTTCTTGCTAACAAAGCCAAGAATCCCACTTCGCGAGACCTCTCTTACCGTGAAGTCATCGCATTCACTGGAAATCGCCAAAATGCGATGCCCTCGGCCGCGCTTCAGTATACGCTTCGCCAGCTGAATGCCATCCAACTTAGGCAACAATAAATCCAAAATGATAAATTGAAAGGACTGCTGTTCAAAGAGCTGCCATCCAACTTCTCCGTCCACGGCCTGCACAATCTCATCAAAATCAAACTCATTGCGCAATAAGCTTGTGAGATACTCGCGCACGAATTTCTCATCTTCAATAATCAGGGCTTTCATTGAGCGCTATTAAACGGAGGCATGCAAACGCTGCAAGAATTATACTCTAGTAATTTCTAGGAACTAAACTCTTAGGCACCAGGCATGTTCTCAAAGCGCTTGCAGCCCAAGATACCAGCCTTATGCTGACGCATCGATCTGTATGCATGCACCTAAAATTCAATCGATCGCCCAAGCGACCGACTATAGACTTCCACATATAGTAGGCAGGGCAGCAATCTCCACACTAAACCGCTATTCACTTGAATCGTTTTCGTCACAGCCACTCTAAGAGCGCCCCGTACTTATTCCTCGCTGCCTTCTTGATACTGACGCAAGCACTGTTTGCGCAGAGCATCGATGAATTTGCATGGCATCACATACATACTGCCTACACCACCGAAGACCATCAAGCGGGCGAAACTTCCACCTCGATCATTGAAGATGCACAAGGCCACATCTTTGTCGGAAACGAGCGTGGCCTACTTAAATTTGATGGTGTCCAATGGTCCCTAATGCCGGAAACGGGGCACTCCAGCTATGTGATGTCCATCGCAGCAGATAGTGCACAAAACATCTGGGTGGCAGGAATGAAGTCAGTCGGCTACTACTCCGCAACTCCAAGTGGCCAATACATTTACAATGACATGACAAGTTCAGTCACGACCGCATTTGAAGGCAAAGATCTCGGCACATTCTGGAAGCTATACTCACATGAAAAAGCAATCTTTCTCATTACTTCGGAACATGTGCTACGATGGACTGAGGGAAAATGGCGCTCCTGGAAGTTTGAAGATGAACGTAGAATCCTGCCGAGCTGGACCGATGACGGCCTCTACATACACGCGCGCGGCACAGGAGTCTTTCACTTTAATGGCAACGAATTTGAACAAATTGCTCAAGCAAACCCCGAAGTCGCCTCAGGCATCATTGGCATACTGGGCAACACCTCCAAGGGCGTCTTATGCGCAACAGTCAATAACGGCATCTTTTATTTAAAAGACGGCAGTTACCGACGCGCATTTCCACTGATACCCGACTCTCAAACCCTTCACGCCTTTATCTGTCCTAATAATAATATTATATTAAGCACCAGCCATGATGGTGTCTTCATCATCAGCATAACTGGAGAAACCCTACGACATATCCCGTATCAGAAACCCATTTTCTACACGATGTCGGATAGCTATGGGACGATATGGAGTGCGGGGATCGGCACAATATTAATGATACCAAGGTTACCGCTCACTTACTACGCGGATACAGCCTATCGGATGCAAAAGTATGCCGGCGACCTCTACTATTCCAATGGTAGCAGCCTGCAACGCATTTCGCATGCTATCAAAGGCCAACAAGAGCAGCAAATACTAGATACCGGCACCCACATCTGGTGCATACAGACAGTCGACGATCAACTCCTTTACGGCGACATCAATTCACTCAACTTTATACACAACAAGAACAACACGCCCAGGAAGGTCCATACTCCAAGAGAAATCTCCTCGATCTATCACAGCCGGCAAGACCCGAATATAATATACGTCACAGACCTCCCCAGAATCAGTCGCTGGCAAAAGAAAAGCGATCGATGGCAGTATTTAGACTCACTGCAGGACTTTCAGTCAGGAGCCATCTCCGTCGCTGAGATCGCACATTCCAAATTACTAATTTCAGGTGAGAACTCTCCCTTGCTCATGGCGGATTGGGAACAAGCTAACTCGATCCAAGCACTGGGCCAAGAATCGGGCCTGCCAGCAAAATTTACCTGGGCCTACATTCTTCAGCGTGACGAGTTGACAATAGTCATTAGCAATAAAGGGCTATATAAATACAATACCCTTTCAGGAAAATTCGTCTACGACCCTGTGCTGGGGGAGGATCTGGGCAACGATGCCTATGCTCTCAGTCACGCGCCTACTGCCTCACAACTTGGCTGGGTATTATACCTCCCTAGCAGGAATCAACAGATCAATCCAGTGGGCAAATTAATATGGGAGCAAGGTCGATTCACTTGGACCCCATATCACTTACCTTCGTCCGCTTTAGCAGGTCGAGTGCACACTCTGCTCAATGAAGTAAACGAAAGCTCGGATGAAATCCTCTGGCTGGGCGGTAGCAAAAACATCCTGCGTTATAACATCTCTCAAATGCCTACATATACGGCTCCAGCAACCAAACTCACTCAGATTGGTGAGCAAGAGACTGCTCAGCTCTACTACAACGGCGCAGGCAGCCCACCGCAACAAATCAGCTTAGACTTCCCACAGAGATCGCTCTACATCGATTACGCTTCTTCCCCCACTCCGATCAAAGTCACCAGATATCAAACACGCCTCGCCGGGTACAACGAATCTTGGTCCGATCCTCACGCTTCCACATCACGCGTATTCACCAACTTACCCAGCGGCTCTTATACATTTGAAGTTCGAGCCATTGACGAGTTTGGCCGCATCGGAACAGGAGCGAGTCTTCAAATCACCATTCTAGCTCCTTGGTATAATACGCCCTACGCCTACGCCACTTATGTCATCATCGGCTTATTCCTACTGACAGGACTCAATTATTTAAAAAATCAAAGTCTTCGGCTAAGAAATGAACGCCTCTCTGCACTGGTCCAGCAGCGCACACAAGAACTGGAGGCACAAAAACAAGAATTACAGAAGGCCAACAAGGCGAAACAAAACTTCCTCGCGAGCATTAGCCACGAAATCCGTAACCCACTCAATGGTATCATCGGGATCTCGCAATTGCTCAAGCAAAGAGAAGATGAACAGGGCACAGCCTCCGAAGAGACCACCCACTTGTATAGTTGCAGCCAGCACTTGAATCAGCTTCTCAGTCAAACACTCGACTACTCGAGCCTCGAAGCTGGAAAATTGAGAACTCGAGTCGAATCCTTCGCCCCCGCCGAACTGCTGCAAGAGGTCCTTCAAATTCAAACATCTATGGCGCACGAAAAGGGCATTGAACTCGAGGTAGAAAAACCCGACATCAAGCACAACTGGAAGGGGGACCCGGTCTTGCTGCGCCAAATCCTGATTAACCTGGTTTCTAATGCTATCAAATATTCAAACAAGGGCGTCGTCAGAGTCATCCTAAGCTACCAGGCAAGCGAAGAGACAGTAGACGCCTGCTTCGAGGTGATCGATTCGGGCCCTGGCGTCCCCCAAGGGCATGAACATATAATCTTTCAGGAATTTACACGCCTACCCGATAGCGAAATGAGCCACATCCCTGGAACTGGACTAGGGCTCACCATTTCAGCAGAAATGGCCCGTCTCATGGGCGGCAGTCTGACCTTGGACTCAAAATATCACGGCGGGGCGCGTTTCGTTTTAAATCTTCAATTTGAAATCGAATTATTCCGCCGCAAGACCAAGGCGAACCATACACAAGAAGGCTCAGAGATCCTCAAAGGAAAACGCGTGCTCATCGCCGACGATATGAACTTCAATCGCTACATCAGCACCGCGGTATTAGACAGCATGGGCGCCGAAATCGACGTCGCTGAAAATGGACGTATCGCGCTCAACAAACTACAAAGTTCACACTACGAAATAGTCATCCTCGATATCAGTATGCCAGAGTTAAGCGGCATCGAAGTCGTCGAAGCCTACTTGGAACAACACGAAGGACATTGCCCCAAGTTTATAGCACTGAGCGCCTACAATAGCCTGGATGCCGAAGAAAGATGCATCGCAGCAGGCTTCAACCACTTTATCGAAAAGCCACTTGAGCCCGAGAAACTTAAGAAGCTACTAAAGCGCCACCATCGAAAAAGCCCTAATAGCACGGGAAGCGACTTACTCGCCTACCTCTCGAAAAACGGCCCGATGAGTCTCAAAGAACTGCAAGCTGAATACAATCAATCCCTAAGAGAAGAACTCGATAAACTCAAAATCGCATTTGCACTCGACCGTAGCCAGGAGCAAGACGAGGTCATCCATAAACTCCTAGGCTTGTGTCGAGTGCAACAATGTGAAGCGATCAGCACATTGGTCGAAAAGATCTCTGCATCGAGCAAAGGGGGCGCGCCGCGAGAAGAGATTGCAGTGCTGATCCGTGAACTGAGCAAAGAGCTGGATCGAGCCGCCACCGCAACGTGAACAGGCGGACGACTCGACCGATACTCCCAAGGGCTACTAAACTTACGCTTCGGCTCGCTCACGCGCATCGGCGTCGATCGCAGCCAACATCGCCTGCATCACCTCGCTGGCGTCGGCTTTGACCTGTGGCAAGTCTTCTGGCTCAATCACATCGGAGCGACCAAATACATAGAACTTAATCTTAGGCTCGGTGCCGGAACCGCGCACTGCGAAGCTATACCCATTGCTCAATTCCAAGAAATAGAAATCCTGCGGTGGGATGCGCTTGCCATCAGCATCAATGATTTCGTCCTGACCAAAGTCGGTAAAGCCGCTCACAGTCACGTCGCCAAAAGCCTTGGGTGGATTGCTACGGTAGGATTCGAGAATATTTTTAATCTTCTGCGAGCCAGCGGCACCCTCGTAATAAATATTGATGGTCTTTTCCTCGTAGTATCCGTGCTGTAAATACAGCGCATCCAAATACTCCGGGAAAGTCATCTCTTGCGCCTTCAAGTAAGCTGCCAGCTCACAGAACATGACCACCGCGGCATTGGCATCTTTATCGCGCAACTTATCCGTGGCCAGATAGCCGTAACTCTCTTCACCGCCGAAGACAAAGTAAGTGGAGTAATCGAGCATCAAATCTGCACGAGTCCAAACATCGCACGCATCGTAATCCACTGCTAGACCTTCTTTTTCCAGCAGCTTGGCCTTCATCTCAGCCTCGTAGCCAGCCAATTTTTCACCAAGCCATTTGAAGCCAGTCAAGGTATTGATTGTCTTCAGACCATGCCAAGTCGCAACGGCTTCCTGCATCGGGCTAGTCACGAAAGTCTTGATCAGCACGGCATTTTCGGAGCCGTCTTCGGGCAAAATTTCGGCGTCCTTTAAAGTCGAGATACGATACTCTGCCATCAATGTCCCGATTTGGTTCCCCGTGAGTAGCACCATTTCGCCTGAACGATCACGCACCGCCACTCCCATACGATCGGCATCAGGATCGGTGGCGATCACAACATCAGCACCCGTCTCATTGGCCTTAGCGATGGCCATTGTGAGTGCTTCCGCATTCTCCGGGTTGGGTGACTTAACTGTCGGAAAACGACCGTCGGGCTCCATTTGCTCCGGCACACCAATCACTTCCACGCCGAGCTTTTCCAGCGCAGGCAAGGAGCTGATGGCGCCGCAACCATGGATCGGAGTAAAGACGACTTTAGGCGCAACCTGCTGCATCACCTCGGTGTCGACCACCATCTCCTGCAACAAGTCTTGGTAGGGCTGATCTGCCTCAGCTCCCAACACGATGACAGGCGTGAGGTCCACATCGAGGAATTGTGTCAACTCTTCCAGCTTCACCTCGTTGACAAGGTTCACAATGCCCTCCGCGTGCGGAGAAACCACTTGCGCGCCATCTTCAAAGTAAACCTTAAAACCGTTATCGTGGGGTGGATTGTGGCTGGCGGTAATGACCGCACCACAGGTCGCTTTAAACTGACGCACCGCAAAACTAAGCTGCGGCGTCGAACGTGGCCCTTCAAAAATCAAGGCTTGCCCCCCAAGCTTACACCATGTGGACGCGGCAAGCTCACAGAAGTGACGCGAGAAATGACGCACATCGTGCGCGATCACGAAACGTGGTAAATCATGACGACCACTTTCTTTAAGATACTTCTCCACATAGCGGAACATGCCAACGGTCGCACGGATCAAGTTAAAATCATTGAGCACATTGGTGCCCACCGCAGCGTGTTCGGGCGTGCCTTGCGCAGAAAGAGTGCCGGTTTCAGCGACTGCCGGCACTTTGCCGATGGTACGACCGCGAATGCCGCCTGTGCCAAAAGCCATGTTCTGATAAAAGCGATCGTTCAACTCATCCCACTCCTCCTTCTCCACCAACTCTGCGATACTCGCGCCCACCCACTCAGGCAGGAAATCGGCGCTCGCCCAAATCTTAAGATTGGCGACAGTACTTTCAAGTAAGGAGCCAGCGGCTCCAGCGGATTCAATTTTTTCAATTAGGCTCATGGTGATATTAAGTGCTTGGGTTGCTTTAGCGCCCAATCTCAGTCGGGCGTGGTGTTCAGATGCTGTTGGTGTGTCGCGGTGTCAGAAAGACCTATTGGTTATAGGCGATGTCGAAGCGGGCGCTGAAGCAACCCGACTACGGAAGATAATTTACAGTTTAGCAGTGGGTGGACAAAATTACTCAATGACTACGCCGTCTTTGAGCTCAGGTTTGACCTCTAAGGCAGCCCATTGAGCGATAAAGTCAGCCTCGTCGGCAGCGAAGCGTGGGCTGATCTCAAAAGTGATTGTAGGCAGGCCAGTATCGTCGGTCTCGATCGTTTCGCCGGCTGCTTTGAGCCAGCGGGCAAACATGCGGAGTTGATCCTCCTTGCAGCTCTTGGGTGAATCCACGCCTTCGGCATTCTTGACGGGGCTAAAATCGTCCGCTCGTGCGGCCTCGATAATCACAGGGTTCTTGGCCAATGGCAGCGCGTCGAAGACAAACATTTCAAATTTCACACCATTTGGCGCTTCAGGCTTGATGGTCGCCCCCTCCGCATTCACGTACGGAACCTTCTTATCGGCGCGGTGGAATGGAAGCTTGGCCCCCGTATCGGAACCACCTGCCCGCGCAATAAATTCGCGGTCGAAGATGTGAATGGCGACACTGCCCCCATTGAAGCGGATACCACCTTCGGGGGTAGTTTCCTCCTGCATCGCAGCGGGCATATCACTATATTCCACCACCAAGGCTTGATCATTCTGCACGCAAAAATGTCCGACCTTTTCCAAAGCGTAAGCTTTAGGCACCATCTTACTGGAAAGTTCCGACTGCCCTAGCACGTGGAAGCCAATAAAGGCTGGATCAATGCACTGCACGATCGGGTTATCCACCTGAAAATAGCTAACAATGTCGATCCCCTGCGCCTGCATCGTATCGACCGCCCCGCTACGGACCAAGGCACGCAGCGAGCCACCGTGCCCATCAGGCGTCATGGCGATTTTTCCCTTTTCCGCCAAGAGGATCTTGCCCTCGTAATCGACCGCAGGTACCAAACCTTGCACAATAAAATGCACCGATTCACGGTCGAGACCGAAGAAATCACCGGCCTCAAAGGCAGCGACAGTGGCATCGTTATTAATCTCACTGGTCAAAATGAACCATGGGATCGTGACACCAAAACGCTCCCCCGAACGAGCGATCTTTTCGGCAAACACTTGAAAGAGCGTCTTGGCGGTGACTGGCGTGACCGGGTATGTGCCTTTAGGCCCGTCATAGCCCAAGCGTGTGCCCTGCCCACCAGCCACTGTGAAAGCTGCCACACGGCCCGCCTGCAAAGCAGCCGATCCAGCGTCCCAAGCAGCGTCCCATTGGGCAGCATCCCCACCATTCACAGGCAGCGCTTCATAAGGAGCCGGCTCTAAGCCATCCAAATTCAGAGCGCTATCGTGCGCCCCCTTCACGTGCTCTTCCACGAGTGCATTCACCTCGCCGAGATCGATTGTCTCGGCTTGGGCAATCAAGCTCGCCTGTGCCGCTGCGTCTAAATCGTCGAAAAATTGAAAAACTTGGCCTTGGCCAGCTTGCTTAAAGGACTCAATCAGTGAAGTTGTAGAATTAGCCATGAGCTCTGGAGATAAAAGCTCCCCTAGAAATTGCAAACACGGAACGTATC
>CEUD01125440.1_pt1 | contig 17153 bp, 15 predicted proteins | sample 356481 | NCBI WGS metagenome assembly CEUD01 (sample SAMEA2623314, study PRJEB7988) | marine metagenome | isolation source: saline water (ENVO:00002010), including | reverse complement strand
CATAAGGCCTCTAATATTATCCATGTCATCTACTACCAATGTTCTAATTTCTGAATAATCCATATTATAATTTTATGCAATTTTTACTAAAAACAAAGACAAAAATCTATCACGCTGCATTGAGTCTTTAGTTGTGCTTACGCTTTAAAACCTCTCTTTTCTTATCATTATCAAGAATTTCTCTAAGTGGCATAAGAATAAAGTCTTTAAAAGTTTCAATTAAAGATTCTTTAGAGTCGTTCTCACCTTTATTCATTTCAGCAGTATTGGCCAATCTATTTTCATCATGACTGAGTGTTCTAATAACTCTACGTGGTGGGGTAGACTTCATGTTGTTCATATTAACGACTTTTATAAAGCTAAAACTTTTATCATCCTCAGAAATTATGTAGGACTTAGATGTCGAGAGTTCCCTAACAACTGTATTTAAATCATCTCTTAAGAACAGTACGCTATAATGCCCTTTGACATCAGCGCTATCTTCCCAATAAACAAGAATATCTTTATCTTCAATTAAGATTCTTTTAATTCTAAAATTGTTCTTCTCCAATTTCAATGAGGCATCATTAATTTGTAGACTTTGGTTAGCCTGAATCTTTTTTGATTTTTTCCCATCTCTAAAAACCACATCTCCACTTGTGACTTGCAGATTAAATGCGGAATTTTTTTTCATGAGTATTATTTCACCACCGTTTGCTATAATTCTTTGATTTTTTCCATCTAAATCGATTTCCAATTTATCATCTGTCTTGGCATGAATTTGACCGGATTCGAGTCGTAACTTGGGAAAGTCTTTAAAGTTTTTAAGATGAACCAAGGAGTTTGGTGACAGTGTAATTCTGTTGTTATCTATGAACTTAAGAATGGCAGTTGAGTTATCACCAGTAAATATGTAGTCATCCTCAATTAGAGCATTTCCCTTATCGACCTCAAGCCAGTTAATGGCATTAAGCTGCTTTTTCTTGACACTGTTTGAGCTTTTTTCTACCTCACCAATAATTTTTGTTTCAACAATTGTTTCATGGCTTCTTTCAGCAAAGAGAAAGTAAGAAGATAAAATTAAGATCGCTCCAAATAAACCGAGGAGAAGAGTATCAAATACTTTAAATTTCATTACTTAATTATATGACAAAATTGATATCGTTAAAGTACAAACTCATACTATCCTTCACGTTGCTTACATTGGTGACGCTTACTGGGTTTTATATCATTGCTTCAAGTCTGTTTACAGACGACAAGATGGCCTACCTTTACTCCAGAGCACTTCAGTCAAGTAAGCAGTTTGAAAAAGAAATTGAATCACAGATAACCCGACAATTTTTGAGCTTAGAGAGTATTAATGGAAAGAATGATAGAGGTTTGGAGCATATAGTTCAATTAAAGGCCTTAGGAGTAAAGTATTTCCGTTCGCCTGTCGTCAACTATGGCACACCTCCCACTTGGGCACAAGGAGAGATGAGCTACAACCCCAAAAGAAATATGGTCTTTGTGAAAAGGAAAGAAATCCAGGCTGTTTTTCCACTTCAAATTAATCTCGATAATGAACTAAAAGCCTTAAAGGGGGGGAAAGAAAGTCAGTTCTTCCTTGATATTAATAAATTGGCTTCATTGAAAAGTGATATCTCTACAAAGCTTTGGAGTAACATTTTCTCCAAAGGTCTCCACAGTGGGGTTAAACTAATCGTTCTCAACGAGAATGAGTACTTGGTAGCTTTTCAGAAAATATTCCCAGGCTTTTACTTTCTTAACTTCATTGACAAAACAAGTGCTCTCAAAGGAATAGATAATCTTAAGAGACAATTCTTATATTATGCCTTGATCCTGTTGAGTATATCAGGGATTTTTTCAATTATTATTTCCAATAGAATTAGTACCCCACTTACTATGCTTAGTGAGTTAGCTGAAAAGTTTGGACAAGGGGATTTTAAGGTCAGAAGCTCCATCCAAGGCCGTGACGAGATTGGGCTCCTAGGGTCCTCTTTCAATGCAATGGCAGATAAAATAGAAAAGTTGGTTGATGAGGTAAAAACATATAATACCCAGTTGGAAGAAATTGTTGCAAAGAGAACAAGGTCCCTAAATAAGGCCGTAAAAATTCAAAAAGCAATGATGGAGTCCCTTGGGCAGGGATTTTTTATGATTAATAAAAATTTAAAACTAATGAATGTTTATTCCAAGTCGGCGAGCGAGTTTTTTGAGGCAGATCTTTCAAAGACCAATGCTTCCGATCTTTTAAATGTAGATAATAAGGGTTCAAAGGAGATGGTATTAAAACATATGTTCGCAGAAACTATGCCCTTTGAAGATACAGTTATGCTCGCACCTCAAAAATTTGAAACTTCAGATAAAAGGAAGATCTTTCTGGAATACAAGGCGGTGAGGAATAAGAAGAATGATTTAAGTGGGGTTGTAGTTATCTCTACAGATAAGACTGAAGAAGTCCTTGCTATTGAAGAGAGTGAAAGACAAAAAAGAAAAGTTCAGATGATCATTAAGATCACGACCCAAAAACGACAGTTTCAAAAGTTGCTGGAGAAGACTTTGGAAATGGTAAATAGACTAAAAGAGTTGTGTGAGTTTGAAAGTATTGAAGACTATAAGGACGAGGTCTTTAGGATTGTACACACAATTAAAGGAAATTTAAGTACTTTTTATATTATGGATGTTGTTAATCAACTTCATGAATATGAATCTTTATTAAAAGACTTGCCCAAGAATGATCTAAGGCCAGATCTAGTGCTCCCTTTTATAGATGAATTAGACCAATCTCTACAGAAATTTGTTAGAGACCATCAAGTTCTACTTGGGCTGGATGATTGGAAGTCAGTGAAGGCCACTAGAGAAGTCAGTGATGAACAACTCACTAAACTATTTGAAGAATTAAAACAAAAAGGTTTTGACACACCCCAAATCGAGTCTATTAAAGCGTGGTTTGAAAGTGAACGACCTGCAAGAATGTTCTCTTTGTTAAATGGTGAAATCATTGAGCACTCAAAGAGGGTTGGAAAAGAGGTAAATAAATTGCAAGTAATTGATAATGGACTTAGGATAAAAACATCATTTCTACATGACTTTCAATTCTATGCGATTCATTTACTAAGAAACAGTATTGATCATGGAATCGAATCACCAAGTGCAAGGGAGGAATCTGGTAAAGAGAGAGCTGGCAATATAGAATTAAGCTTTGAGCAGCTGGGTGGTGACCTTGTCATTACGTTTAAAGATGATGGAAGGGGTATTGATTCACAGGATCTCTTAAAGAGAGCTGTCGCGATGAATCTTGAGTTGAATGATCAACAAAGGGCGTCGCCTCAAAATCTTATTTTCCATCCTGGTTTTAGCTCCTCGGACTCTGTGTCACAAACCAGTGGTAGAGGCGTAGGCATGGATGCTGTTAAAGAGTTCATCCGCTCTATTGGTGGTGAAATCGAAGTCTCCTCAAAAATCGGGGAATATTGTTGCTTTAGTATTAAAATATTTAACTTTTTCTCATAAAAATCGAAAAGAAGAGTATGAAAAAGCTCGTCTTTACAATTACTTTTCTGCTTTTAGGCCTTCAATCTGTACTTGCTCAGCAAAGTGGAACTTTCACACGTTCGGAACTCGTAAAGTATAAATCTGATTTAGAGGTTAAACTTAAACACAACCTTAAAGAGTACCTTGGAGATATCAAGTTCAGTGTATTCACCACAATTGATTCTAGAAAGGTAAAGGCTAAAACAAATCGAAGCGATTTATTTCTCTTGGGTGTTCAAGATTCCACTGAGGAAGAGGTTAGAATTCATAGAGTGCAAGCGAAGGTCATGATTTTTGAATCGCTGAATAAAGCCTTTGATAAGGAGGTAGAGAATATTGTTAACTATACCGCCGAGCCTTTTCAAGTCGATTTAAAAATCTCATACATTGAATCTACAAGGTACTATTCTGAGCAGTTAAAGAATCATTCGGATGATTCATTATCTTTTCTACAAAAGTTATTAAAAAACAATTCTTCAGAAATTATAAACCTTATAGGTTTGTTGCTGTTGGCCATCGTTGGATTGTTTGGCGTAGTAATCCTTGCAAGGCTTTTAAAAGGACCATTAAATCTAATTGCTGAATCATTTAAAGATCTAGCTAACAAAAATGTCGAATCTAAAGTTGAAAAAGAAGATGATTTCAAGAAAACGCCCGAGTTGACAGAGCCAGAAATGCAAGAGATTTCATTGAAGTTTAAGGATAATTTAAAAATCTTGAAAGAAATCATAATGCAAAAACCGTCTGAGATCGGAGAGGTTATTAATAAGTCTGATAAGGATGCTGCAGGCGTTAAAAAGGTGATTCCTTACATCTACGAGAAAAAATATATCGAGTCACTAAAAGCAGCACTTCCCCTTGAAGAATTCAAAAAGGTGAATGAGGCCAGCTATAGGTTCGACACAATGACTGATTTTTTTCAATGGTTCAATTCGACTATTGAAAGCCTCAGTATAACTTCACTAACAGTGAGTTGGGCGGTCGTTGAGAAATTGCCAAGTGAAATGTTACATGACTTGTTAAAAGTGCCCTCAGACTTTCTGGTTGAATACGCTCATGAGCGGAAAGAAACCGAAGTGTACCAGGTTGTAATTGACCTACTTAATGGTGGTGATAAGGAGAAGTTTACTGGTCAACTAGACATAGATGTTTGGAAACAGATAGTAAAGTCAAACGATTTGGAATCCCTCAGGATCCATGAGATTGCAAAAGACATTTTAGAGAAGTCTAGTGCAAGTAATCAAAGCTTAGAAATTGTTTCAGCCCAAAAAGTACAAGATAGCGTTATCATCCCAACTCTCTTAAATATATTGCCCTATAAGCCTTTGAAGATTCAGGACGATTTTCTAGCCTCCCTGGGTACGGCATCTTCTGATGTTGTTGAGGTTTTAAGAGAGAGATTTTGGACCCCAAGAAACCTCTTAAGAGTACCAAAGGATAATTTAGTTGAGGCGATGCGTAACTATTCTGTAGAAGAAAAAGTAAAACTTTTAGCAGTTATGCCTGAGGATGTTAAAAACTATTTGTTTGAGCTTCTTCCGGCAGGGAAAGTAAAAGTTGTAGTCGAAGACCGTTTAAAAAGTAATTCAGACTCGGATATTGTTGATGAAAAAACAGCAAAAGCTTTCATTGAAACGATCTTTTCCGACTATCAAAAGGGCCTATTCTCAATTAATAAAATGATACTAGAGCCAAAGACGAGTGCTAAAACAAGCGTTGTTGACGATGATGATTTTGATTTTGATCTCGATGATGAAGATGATCAAGACTTTGATGTTGATGACGATGTTGCATAAAAATATAATTAGAGGAAAATAATGAATCTATCAACACCCTTTGGGATTTTAATGGGAATCGGCATCATATTGATGGCAATTTCTGCGGAAGTTTCAAATTCAAAAATCTTTTTTAATATTCACTCACTTGCTATTGTAATCGGTGGCACACTGGCAACCGGGCTTATCTCATTCAGTTTTGGACAAATAAGAGACATTGCCTTGGTTCTAGTAAGGCAATTTTTAGGAAAAAGAACAAAGATTAGAATTGAGACAATAAATGATATCATTCAGCTGAGTGAGTCTGTTAAGAATGGTGAAAGTCTTGAGTCTAAAGTAGAACAGATGAAGCCTGGATTTCTTAAAGAGTCCCTCGAACTATATCTTGAGGGTAGTATGAGTAAGGAGGAGCTTGGGGAAGTTCTCGAAAAACGAATTGAAGTTCAAAATGATAGATATCACAGAGAGGGACAAACCTTTAAAGTCATCGGGAAATTTCCACCAGCTTTCGGGTTAATTGGTGCGACTCTAGGGATGATTGGACTTTTACAGGGACTTGGATCTGAAGATGCATTTACAAAGTTGGGACCCGCGATGAGTGTTGCCCTGACTGCTACATTTTGGGGGCTCGTTGTTGCCAATCTTGTTCTGCTACCTTTAGGCGAAAACCTAACACTTGCAGCGGAGGAGGATCTAATTATTAGAGAGATTGCCGTAGATGGTGTAATGCTTTTAAGGGAAAAGAAGCATCCTTTGCTTGTAAAAGAATATTTACTTAGCTACCTCCCTCCCAAAGAAAGAGATAAGGTATATGAGGTCAAGTAAGCGCAGACGGCAGCGAGCTGAACATACAGAATCTGAAGAGAACTGGTTAATCAGTTACGCGGACCTTATGACATTATTATGGGGATTCTTTGTCATTATTTCAGCTTTCTCTGTTCCTAGTAAAGATCTCATTGAAAAATTAAAACAGGAGACAGCCGAATCAATGGGTGGCGAGTATGTTCAGCCTTTCAATGAACTTACTGATGAATTAAAAGATGTTCTTGATCAATTAAACTTAACTGAGAATGCAAAGATCGTAGTTCTTTCCGATGGGGTGAAGCTTACAATAAAATCACAATACTTTTTCTCAAGTGGAAGTGCCAGCTTAAGTCGAGAGTCAGAAAGGATCCTTTCAGAGATAGGTAAGGTTCTAAAACGGCAAAACGGAAAATTTAAAATTTTGGTAGAAGGTCACACCGATGATGAGCCTATTCAAACCAAAAATATACCATCGAATTGGGACCTAAGCAGTGCTAGGGCATCTGAAGTTGTTCGACTTTTTGAGAGTGTTGGAGTTGAACATGATTTTCTTAGGCCTATCGGACTTGCGGATGTTGACCCATTGAAGACTGTAAAGGGTCTTGTCGGAAGGGAATTGGCCGCTGCTAGAGCAGAGAATAGAAGAATTGTAATTAGGTTGCAAGAAATTCTTCCTTCCCATATCAAAGGTGTAAAAGAATAAATATCGTCTTAACGATAATATATAAAAAGAGAGGCTTTTATGAGAGTAGGGATACAAGGTGTCAAGGCCTCCTTTCACGACCTTGCCGCAAGAAAGTATTTTTTGGACAATCAAAATCTTAAACTTGTAGAGCACCTGAGCTTCCCAGACCTTCTTGATGCTCTAGAAAAGAAGGAGCTAGATTACGCTGTAATGGCCGTTGAAAACGCAATTGCTGGAAGTATATTGTCTAATTATGGCCTAATGGAGAATCATGATTTTAGAATCGTTGGAGAGGTCTTTGTAAAGATTGAAATGGCACTCTTGGGGCATGTGGACTCAGAGATTGAAAATCTCAAAGTTATAAAGTCACACCCGATGGCACTTTTACAGTGTCAAAAGTATCTTAGGAGTCTGAAGGGAGTGCAACTTGTCGAGTCCGATGATACAGCCCAAAGTGCCAAGGAGATTGCAGAAAGCAACGACAAAAGCACTGGTGCTGTCGCAAGTGTTTTGGCCGGGCAAGAGTATGGCATTAAAGTTCTAAAGCGAAACATTGAAACGGATTCCGCAAATTTTACGAGGTTCTTGGTTTTATGCCGGAAAGAAAACTTCAAGAAGAATGAATATGCTAATAAATCATCTATAAGGTTTGAGGTTAAGCATGATCCTGGAAGTCTCGCAAAGGTGCTATCAATACTTGATGCATATGAAATTAACATGACTAAGATACATTCTCTGCCCATTATAGGAAGGCCATATCATTATGCATTTCATGTCGACCTTGAATGGAGCTGTTATGACGACTATGTTAATGCCATTAAGTGGTTGGAGGGAAGAGCTCTTAACTTCTCTTCTTATGGAGAATACAAATCCGGAGAGAAGGTTTTGTTATGAAATTGGCAGATAGAGCATTAAACACACAAGAGTATTATTTTTCCAAGAAGCTGAAAGAGGTGGCACACCTTAGAGAGCAAGGTAAGAATATTATTAATCTTGGTATTGGTAGTCCAGACAGGCCTGCTTCTAGTAGCATTGTTAATGCTTTAGTTAAAAGTGCTAAAGCACCTTCTTCGCACGGATATGCTCCTTATGGTGGACTAGAGAGTTTTAAAAGTGCAATAAAAAATTGGCACGCCAAATTTTTTCAGACTCAACTTGATGCAAAGAAAAATATACTTCCATTGGCAGGCTCCAAGGAGGGAATTGTTTTACTCTCATTGGCATTTCTTAATCCTGATGATGAAGTTTTGGTACCAGATCCTGGTTACCCCGCATATGAATCAATTGCCAAAATGATCGGTGCAAAAGTTAAAAAATATGATCTAACCCCTGATAATCAGTGGCTTCCCAATTTTGAACAGTTAAAATCTTTAGTAAACGATAAGACCAAACTTATGTGGATTAACTATCCGCATATGCCAACAGGAAAAGACTCAACTCCAGAGCTATTTGATAAAATTTTGGAGTTTGGTGCTGAACATAACATTTTTATCTGTAACGACAACCCATACTCACTTGTAGGTAATTCCAAAAAGCATGTTAGTATTCTTAAGGGGGAGCCTGACCAACTCAATTGTGCGGAGCTTAACTCCTTAAGCAAATGCCTAAATATGGCCGGTTGGAGGGTTGGAATGTTACTAGGCCCTTCAAAGCTTATTGAAGCTGTAACAAAAATCAAAACAAATATGGACTCAGGCATGTTTATACCAATACAAGAGGGAGCGATTGAGGCATTGAATACAGGTGATACTTGGTATGAAGAAAATAATAAAGTATATGCAAAAAGAAGAGAAATCGCCTTCCAGATTTGTGATCTAATGAACTTTTCATATGACAAAGAACAAGTAGGAATGTTTATTTGGGCAAGGATTGGCGATGAAATAAAAGAAGTCGCCAATATTGTCGATAAACTTTTGTATGAGGCTGGTGTATTTTTAACTCCAGGGTTTATCTTTGGTAAAAACGGAGATCGCTATATTCGTATTTCACTTTGTTCAACAGAAGAATCACTTATGGAAGCATATAACAGAATTGAAGGGATTTTATAATGAGAGTCGCAATCATTGGACTCGGGCTAATAGGCGGCTCACTAGCTAAAGACTTGAGGTCCAAAGGCCTGTGTGAGTCAATAGTGGGTGTGGATTCCAACGAACAAAATGCTGATAAAGCATTGCAGCTTGGTCTAGTTGACAGCATCGCTAATTTAGAAAAGGCGAGCGAGACTTGTGACTTAATTGTTTTATGCACTCCTGTGAATGCTGTGATGTCTTTGTTACCTGAAATACTAGACTCTATAACTGAAGATCAGACCGTCACGGATGTTGGTTCAACTAAAATGCAAATTATACAAAGAGTAAAAGATCATCCTAATAGAGGTCAGTATATTCCTGCACACCCTATGTCAGGTACGGAATTCTCCGGTCCGGAGGCAGCTCAAATTGATCTTTTTAAAAATAAAGTTACTGTTATTTGTGACCCGGATGATTGTTGGAAAGCACACCTTGACCGAGTAACAGATATCTTCAAGGCATTGGGTATGAAAATCACACACATGAATGCTAATGAACACGATCTTAATGCCGCTTACGTTTCACACTTATCCCATATCAGCTCATTTGTTCTTGCAAGTACAGTTTTGGATAAAGAGAAGAAGGTAACAGAGATATTCAATCTGGCCGGAGCAGGCTTCGAATCTACTGTCAGATTGGCCAAAAGTTCTCCAGATATGTGGGCTCCAATTTTTGAACATAATAATGAATTTATTGTTGAGGCCCTAGCATCTTATATTGATCATTTAAAAATCTTTCACTTGGCCTTAACAACACAGAACTATGATTTAACCAAAGCGCTAATGTCTCAATCTAATGAGATAAAAAGAGTTCTAAAAAATATGGATAGAAATGGAGGTACTAGTGAGTGATTCACTTGATCAACTAGATTCTTTACGTGCCCAAATTGATATAGAAGATAAAAAGATTCTTGAGTCATTATCAACTAGGTTTAAACTCTGTGCTCAAATTGGTGGGGTTAAAAAGAAAAATAATATGCCTCTACATCAAAATACAAGGTGGGAGAGTCTTCTCTCCGAACGACTTGAACTTGGAAAACAGCTTGGGTTAGATCCAGACTTTGTGAGGACGTTTTACAATATGATTCACGATTTATCTAAAGATATACAACAAAAAACATTAAGTGAGGTCTCCGATGAGTAAAGGAAAGTGGTCACCAGAAACTTGGAGGGAGAAGGAAAAACGCCAAATTCCAGAGTATCCGGATCAAGAAAAATTGAAAGATGTAGAAAAGACACTTAGCCAATATCCACCATTAGTCTTTGCTGGGGAAGCAAGACAGTTGAAAGGTAGGTTGGCACAGGTCTGTAATGGTGAGGCATTCCTACTTCAAGGTGGTGATTGTGCTGAAAGCTTTGGAGAGTTTAACTCTGCTGTAATCAGAGACAACCTAAGAATCTTGTTGCAAATGGCGGTGATTTTAACATTTGGTGAACAAAAACCTGTTGTTAAGGTAGGGAGGGTTGCCGGACAATTTGCCAAACCTCGATCAAGCGATGAGGAAACTAAAGACGGCATAACTCTTCCTTCTTATCGTGGTGATATTATTAATGGCCATGCCTTTAATGAGGAATCAAGAATTCCCGATCCTGAGCGGATGATCAGGGGGTATGTGCAGTCTTCAGCGACAATGAACCTCTTGAGAGCACTTTCTCAAGGTGGATATGCTGATCTACACCAAGTACACGCATGGAATTTAGAGTTTGTGAAGAAAAGTGCCCAGTCTAAGCGTTATGAAAAAATGGCCAGCAGGCTTGATGAGACCCTTGCCTTTATGCAAGCGATTGGCATTACTGGCGATACAAGTCCTCAAATTAGGGAGAGCGAATTCTATACTTCACATGAAGCGTTGTTGCTAAATTACGAGCAGGCACTAACTAGGAGGGATAGCACTACTGCAAGACCTGAAGACGGCTATGAAGGAGATTGGTACGACTGCTCCGCTCATATGCTATGGATTGGTGAGCGTACTCGCCAACCAGACGGAGCTCACGTTGAATTTTTACGGGGAGTAAAAAACCCAATAGGGCTAAAATGTGGTCCAACAATGACTCCAGATGATCTTATGGTGCTGGTTGATAAGCTAAATCCAAGAAACGAGCCTGGTCGACTAACACTAATTACTAGAATGGGAGAAGAGCTTATTTCATCAAAGCTGGTACACCTTATTAGGAGGATAAAGTCTGAAGGAAGAAATGTTGTTTGGAGCTGTGATCCGATGCACGGAAACACTTTAACAACACCAAATGGATATAAAACTAGAAAGTTTGAAACAATATTGAAAGAGGTTAGAGGATTCAATGAAGTGCACAAGGCCGAAGGCACGTATGCTGGCGGTGTTCACTTTGAATTAACTGGAAAAGATGTTGTAGAGTGTCTTGGCGGTGGACAAAATATCACACATGCAGAACTTGCCAAAGGTGCATATAAAACATTATGTGATCCAAGACTAAACGCCACCCAAGCACTTGAGCTTGCCTTTCAATTGGTTGAAATGGGAGATATTGAAGACTAAGTCATTAAAAGTAAAAAAGGCCTCAGTTTACTAAGAGGCCTTTTTATTTACTTCAAAAGGTTTTAAGATTAGAAGTTTTCCTTGAGCTCATCACCAAGTCTAAAGTGATTAAAGTAGTTTTTCTTAACCCTACTGTTAAAGATATGCTTTGTAATTATAGTCGTGGTTTTCTGGTCGATAACGTGACTTGTGACTACCGATTTTTGAGCAAACCATACTCCTGCATCTTTTTTGAAATCAGAAGAGACAGTTGTTTTTTCCGGTTTACCGTCAATAAAAAACTGACTTTTTGTAATAACCATCTTTTCAAGATCAATTGTGTTTACCATTTTTGAGTAAATGTCTTTTTCTTTGGGAGTACTTTCGATAACAGCAAGGTTTCCTTTTTTAGAAACAAGTGTGTGATTATCCTTGGTGTAGTGTCTATTCTCTAAGTCGGTATAGTAGATATCACTTCCAACAAATCGACCTGACTTAGATGAGCTATCCAGTCTTCTAACCTTTTTTAGAGCTGGTAAGTATACCCACTGAGAACTATTCTTGTTTGGAAAGTTTTTAGTCAACAACGAAACATTTCTAAACTTAGATGGTTTTTGAAACTTAACAAGGTTTTCAGCGTCGTCGATATTGTTAGTCTGTCCAATTGTGACAAACTCTCTTTCAGAAGTTCTTCCAGAACCTTCAATTATCATCTTTGCTTTGTATACAGCCGTTTTTGGTCTATTAGCATGATAAAGCGACTTCATTATTGTGTCGGCCTCATTAGCAAAAGTTTGTGTAGCAATCAGAGCGATAAGAAAAATAAGTTTCATGGCGCAAATCCTTTTTTATACAGTTTGTTTATTTTTAAAATTAAGAAATCCCTCATGGTTAATTTTCATCAAGGCCGGCAAGAAAACTAAATCAAACACTAAAGCAGAGAAAAGACCAATTGAGGTTATAAATCCAAAGTTTTTAAGAGGAAGAAACTCAGAAAATACCAACAACATAAACTGGGTACACAGGATGAAAGTCGTCATAGTAATACTCGTTCCGGACTCCCTGTACGCCATTCTAATTCCTTTATCTATTCCATGTAACTCTATATTCTTTTTCATGGAATGAAACATGTGAATTGTATCATCTACGGCAATTCCTAGCGTAAGACTTGAAATCATTGCCGTGCCAAAGTCCAACCAAATATTAAAGATTCCCATGAATCCGAAACACATGACAATAGGCGACAGGTTTGGCACCATCATTAAAAGCCCAGAACCAAGGCTTTTGAATAGCAATATAAGGCATAGACTTACAAGGCCAAAGCTTAGTACAAAGCCTTGTGTGAAACCTCCAATCAAAAGATTCTCTTGATCTGAAAATAGCTTTCCGCTACCGGCCAATGCTACCTTTATGCCATCGAGGTTTGTATTTTTTATGATTTGTTCTACTTTTTCTATTTGTCGCTCAATTAGATTGGCCCTGTTCTCCGTCAAACTTAGATTTATTCTGCCTAAACCAGCATCACGATCCATAAAGTCATATAGGTCTTGGCCGTCATATATAAACAGGTATTGCTCGAGCATTTCATTACTTGCCTGGTCAAATTCCGACAGAGAGAACTTGTTATGAAATGTTCTTAGAATATTTGCAAACGAGTATACTTTTGTGACATCTTCTAATTTTTCCAACTCTTCTTGCATACCGAGTATCGTTCTCATGCGATCTGCATTTAACAGGCTACCATCTTCGACTTTAAGGGAGATATCGATTGGCGTCGTTCCTACAAAGTGCTTCTTAAATAAGTTATTACCTCTATTTAGAGCGTGGTCTTTTGGGAAAAATTCGTAGAGACTTGACTCTGACTCTACGTAGGTACCCATGTAGCCAAAAACTAAAAGCAGACTCAGCATGAATGCAGCTGTTCTTCGGGGAGCATTCAATACTGTTGAAATAAGGATATCAAGCTTACTCATCAAAGCATCATTAAAAGACTTCTTTTTAAGTTTGACTCTAAAAAGTGATAGCAGAATAGGGGCTACAAAAAGAGTGAATAAAACTGAACCAATAACGCCTACGCCTCCAACTAAACCTATAAATCTAATTGGTGGAATTGGACTTGCAGCCAGTGCAAATAGGCCGATCGAGGTAGTGACACCAGAGTAAAATGTTGGTCTAAAGACCTTTTTAGCTGCGGCGTCGTAGCTATTGGAGTCTTCATCCTCACTATGATTAAGGAGGTGAATGAAGAACGAAATTGTTATGGCCATCATTAAGCTTGGAATCATGGTCGAAACCATATTATAAGGCAAAGAAAATGCCCCATAAAGGCCTATACAAATTGCCGTTACCGCCGTACTTCCAATTTGTAAAACAATAATTGAGCCGATACTTCTAAAAAGAAAAAATATAACACCCATTGAGAAAATACTAGTCAATGGCACAACAAGTGTTAAAACATCAAGCATCTCTTCAAATTGGTGAGTGTCAACACTAAGCTCGCCTGCTATGCCTATGAGTGTTGCTCCCGAAGCAGATAGGTTTTTGAATTCTGTTTCTACTTTTGTTTTAAGCTCATGTCTTTCTAGGGACTCACCAATCAAATTTGGCTCTACAACTAATGTGAGTATTTTATTTTCGTAGTCTAAGTACAAATCTTTGGCAACTTCGTCATTTTCTAGCTCTTTGAGTTCGGTCTCAAAGTTATCAATATCAAACTCTTTTTTTACATAAACTGCATCGGAGTCGCCTGTAATTACTTCGTGGTCGAAAATTGAACGAATTTCTTTTATATTTTCAATCTTTTTTGCTCTCTCCACTACAGCTTGAAACTTACTGAGCGATTCTTTTGAAAACTCTTCCAATTGAAACATGAATATAAAAAGCTCATCCGAACCAAATTGCTGCCTTAGCTTTGCATTCAAAACATTGGAGGGCATGTCTTTTGGAAGATAAGTGGCAGGAATATTCGATACGATAACGTTTTTGGCAAAGAATGCTGATAACAAAGTTACAGCGAGAAAAGAAAGAATAATAATTTTGTTTTTCATAAATTGACCTTTAAACCTGCCATTACAGCGTGATCCTCTCTGTTAAAACCAAAGAATGTTTCAGGCTCTCCTTGGAAATTGAAATATTTTAAATAATACGAAACCATGTCATTGCTAGAGTAATTCATCTGCGGAGATAGGTAGTAGCTTCCGTCATTTGTATTGTACATTGTTCTAAAAGCCAAACCTAACCGATCTGAAAATACACTCTTTCTCGCTTCTAATATTAGCAACGATTGCTTGTCGTTCAATAACAATTCTTGCTCAAGGAATTCTTGATGATTTAGTTGTAAAAATAATTCCAGACCGATTGAGTCAATAGAGCCTTCAAGGCCCAAGTTAAACATGTAATTTGTCCCTTCTTCCAACTCAAGTTCTTCGGTTAGTACCTCGTAGTTATCCTTAGCTGTAACTTCAAACTTAGCCAACATACTCTCAAGTTGTCTCTGGAATGAAAGACCATAAACAGTGCGGCTTTTCTTTTTTAGCATTAGACCATTTTCTAAAGCTGAAGGATTCGGTATCTGAGTGGCAAGCATCATTATAAAGTCCTGACTAAAAACTATTTCCTCGTTTTCATCAAGAATCTTACCTACCAAAATTTGGGTGTCTGTACCAAATACACTTGTTGACAGTCTTAACCCATAGTTTGCTTGTCTATCTGCTGAAAAATTAAATTTTGAGGCGGCCAGTAGGGGAATTGTGTCTTGAGCACCACGGACCCTTCCTTCTTCTAAGTCAACTGCTTCAAAGGTTGAAGTTCTTGCTGTGAAGTCCTGATCTGGCCTTGGTGCCTCAACGTAGAAATCCCATTTGGTGGATTCACCATAGTGAGTCACAAGAAGGATGTCTTTGGGAAGTCTTAGGTCTCTGCCATCCCAGAAGAATAGGTATGGATCTCTTGTGGCCGTCAGTATATCAAATCCAGAGAGCTCGTCAAAAACCCCCCATTGAACAATTTGTCTGCCCAGTGAAAGACTTGAACTTGCAAAGTCTGTTTGAAATGTTAGTTCAAATAAATCGATTGTGCCTTCATTTTCTTGGTCGAACTTTGATTTAACTTCCAAAAAAGGTTCTACATTAAAAGTATAGTCTCTGTAGCCAAATGAGTACTTCTTGCTTGCATTTTGAAATGTGGAATACTCGTACTTATCTTTGCCTGTAATTGCGATGGCCGCTGAGTGAAACTTTAGACCCCTAGCATCTGCAAAGAGGTCCTCCCAAGGATCACGCTTTGGTTCTATTTTTAAAATAAATCTTTTAACTTTAACTATTTTCTCTACGACATCAAAGTTTGAGTCCTTGTAGGAGTCTGGAAGCTGCCTGTAGAACTTCTTAATCAATCGCTCTCCATCGTAAACATAAAAGGCTTTGATTGGAGTATTCACGTATCCTAGTTTGAACTCTCGACCCTCTTTCTTGAGCATGAGGGCCTTTTTTTTAACTTGTGAGAAACTAAAAGACCTGAACACTTCCTGTGCGGCACTTCCGTAGGAGATGAGAATGATAAGTATCAGATATTTAATGCACATATGATAAAAGGTTACCAGAATGCTGCATTATTTGTTATTTGGAATAACTTACCTAGCGATCGAGAGTTGGAAAGAACTCATTTTTTAATAGGGGCATGATTAGAGGGAAAAGAGCGAAAAGCCTCTAATAGTGCTGGAATCCTTGATTTTGTCTAAATAACTTTTGAGTAAAACTTTCTTCACCATTCCTGCACTGCTTGCATGGATGAAATAGATGCCATCTTTGGCAACTTCCAGAATACCTTGGTGGGAAATATTTAAATTTGTGCCAATAAGATGTTTCAGCTGCCAGTTTGGTCTGACAATATTGAGAATATAAGTCTTCTTATTAAGTTCGTTTTTGAAGCCTTGCCAGTCTTTGAGAACTTCAGTGGTCGAGAGGTATTCAACAAAAACCTCCTCCTGAGAAAAACGATCAGCCTCTTGCTTGAGTTGATTAAGTCGCTCGGCCTTTGCATCTTCTGAAAGGTCAGGAAGCTTTAATGAGTCGACTTTGTGGAATTTTAACCAGTTTGCGAGATCAATAATAGAGCTTCCAAATTCTAAATATTGGTCAGAAAAATAAGAGGTGCTTCTTCTAATTAAACTGTTATCGATGTTATTTGGTATCCAACTTTGAGAAATAATATGATTTCGATTTAAGTAGGAAACTTTACCTTCCTTGTATCTAACCTCATTCATAACTCTTGAGAAAGTTTGTTTATCACTTGAGTTCGCTAATGCGATAAGTGTCTCCACAAAGGTGGTGCAATCGAAGGCATCAAACCTGTAAAGTGGATCTCGATCATAAAGCCCTGTGGTGCCTTCCCCTAGAGGGCCAGAAGAGTCATATGGCTTCCCTAAGAAATAATTTGACCAGAATAAAAGCTTATCTTCCTTTGAAACTTCTTCTTGCAGAGCAAGTTGATTAAAAACATCCTTGTCTGAGGCATAGACAGAGAACGCAAAAAATAGTGTTACGAGGCAAACTTTCATCGGGTCAACATATCGCAAAAATACTAAGAATGGGAGCAGGATTGGTATTAATTACGGCCATGGAAGAAACTTGGGAATGTGTTTTCAGGAACTTAGGTGGGGGGAGTAACTTGAGTCGCCATATGACAACTCAAGTGTTTGATTAAGATATTAAGCGAGCTCGTCAGTAAATACGTGGTAGCTAGGGTCTTCTTCGATATTAACCTCTACAATGTTTCCAGCTTTCCCTAAAAGGCTAATACATTCCTCACTAAGG
>CEUD01342414.1_pt1 | contig 17196 bp, 11 predicted proteins | sample 356481 | NCBI WGS metagenome assembly CEUD01 (sample SAMEA2623314, study PRJEB7988) | marine metagenome | isolation source: saline water (ENVO:00002010), including | reverse complement strand
TGTCGCTTGCTGCACGGCACAGAACGGGGTCTAAAGAGCCCCGCCACGATCATGCAAAAAAGGCCGCACTCTTGCGAGCTGCGGCCTTTGGGAAATGATTGTGATGCTCCTTTTACGGAAGCTTGGTGCTGCCCATTAGGAACTTATCGCACTCACGTGCGACGGCGCGGCCTTCGTTGATGGCCCAGACGATGAGCGATTGTCCGCGGCGCATATCACCTGCAGCGAAGACGCCCTCAATGTTGGTGGCGAATTTGCCGTATTCAGCTTTAACGTTGGAGCGGGCATCGAGATCGAGGCCAAGCTCTTCTGCGATGGTGGCTTCAGGGCCGAGGAAACCCATTGCAAGTAGCACGAGTTCGGCCTCAAGCACGCGCTCGCTGCCTTCGACTTTCTTGGGAATGAAGCGGCCGTTATCGTTGGTCCATTCGATATTGTGAATGTGCACGCCCTTGACCTTGCCTTCTTCGTCGCCTTCAAACTTGCTGGAAGTGACGAGGTATTGGCGTGGGTCTTCGCCTTGGATCTCTGCAGCTTCTTCTTGGCCGTAGTCCATCTTGTAAGTCTTGGGCCATTCGGGCCATGGGTTGTTGGGCGCACGCTCGGTGGGAGGCTTGGGCATGATCTCAAGTTGAGTCACGCTCTTGCAACCGTGGCGCAGCGAAGTGCCGACACAGTCGGTGCCGGTGTCGCCACCGCCGATGATCACGACGTTCTTGCCCTTGGCGAGTTCGGTGAATTGCTCGGACTTGCCGTCCTTGATGTCCCAAAGCTCCTTGGTGTTGGGCCCGAGGAACTCCATGGCGAAGCGGATGTTGGTCAGCTCGCGACCTTCGATCGGAAGATCACGTGGCTTGGTGGCACCGCAGCAAAGCACGACAGAGTCGAACTCTTCCATCAATTGCTTGGCTGGAATGTCTTTGCCGATTTCAACACCACATTTGATGGTAACGCCTTCGGCCTCCATTAACTCGGTGCGGCGTGTGACCACTTGCTTCTCCAGCTTCATGTTGGGAATACCATACATGAGTAGGCCGCCTGGGCGGTCCGCACGTTCGAAGATGGTAACGAGGTGTCCGGCCTTGTTGAGCTGATCCGCGGCTGCAAGACCTGCTGGGCCAGAGCCCACGACTGCGATCTTTTTACCTGTGCGCTCCTTGGGTGGCATCGGTGCGACCCAACCTTCGTTCCAAGCTTTGTCGATGATGGAGCACTCGATGTCTTTAATGGTGACTGGGGGCTCGATCACGCCGAGCACGCAGGAGCCTTCGCAAGGTGCGGGGCAGACGCGGCCGGTGAACTCTGGGAAGTTGTTGGTCTTCATCAGGCGCTCGTAAGCGTCCTGCCACTTGCCTTGATAGACGAGGTCGTTGAATTCGGGGATGAGATTGTTGACGGGGCAGCCGCTGGCCATGTTGGCCAGTGTCATGCCTGTGTGACAGTAAGGCGTGCCGCAGTCCATGCAACGTGCGCCCTGTGTCTGTACTTTTTCTTCGTCGAAGTGTTCGTGAATTTCATCCCAGTCCTTGACGCGTTCGAGTGGCGGACGATTCGCAATCGTCTTGCGCTCGAATTCCATAAATCCAGTTGCTTTACCCATAATGTATAAGTGTGAAGGTGTTTAAGTGTGAAGGTGAGGGCGGCTTAGTGACCGGCTTTCACGTTTTCTTCGAATGCGGCTTGGACTGCGTCGTCGCCTGCGAGGCCACGCTCTTCGGCGCGTTTGACGGCTTGTAACACGCGCTCGTAGTCCTGTGGTAGAATCTTGAGGAACTTACCTGCCGATTCGGGCCAGTCGTCGAGGATACTTTGTCCGCGTTTGGAACCGGTGTAAGCGACGTGCTTCTCGATCTTGGCTTTAACGAGGTTCATTTCCTCGTCGCCGCACTCGATCAATTGATAGACGTTGACCATGTCGGGGTTCAAGCGGTTTTGGACGAAGTCGCCCGCCTCGTCGTAGACGTAAGCCACCCCGCCGGACATACCAGCGCCGAGGTTACGGCCAGTGGTGCCGAGGTTGATGACCATGCCGCCAGTCATGTATTCGAGTGCGTGGTCACCCACGCCTTCGACGACTGCTTCGACACCTGAGTTACGCACGCAGAAGCGTTCGCCGGCCATACCGGCCACATAGGCTTCACCCTTAGTGGCGCCGTAGAAGCAGACGTTACCAGTGATGATGTTTTCGTGGGCGACGAATGAGGATTCTGGATCGGGGCGTACCACGATCTTGGCTCCAGAGAGGCCTTTGCCGAGATAGTCGTTGGTGTCACCTGTCACGGTGAAGGTCATACCCTTCGGGCAGAACGCGCCGAGTGATTGACCGGCAGAACCGGTGAGGTTGATCTTGACGGTATCTTCGGGCAGGGCTTCCGCGCCATACTTGCGCGAGATTTCTGCGCCAGTGATGGTGCCGACCACGCGATTGATGTTCACGATCGGTAGGTTGATTTCGACAGGCTTGCCTTCTTGGATCGCAGGTTGCGCTTGCTCGAGGATCTCGCGCATGTCGAGCGAGCGGTCGAGCAAGTGATCTTGCTTCATTTGGCAGTAAGTGCCGACTTCGGGACCGACGTCCGGACGGTAGAGAATCTTGCTGTAGTCGAGTCCCTTCGCCTTCCAGTGGTCGATGGCTTGGCGCATTTCGAGCTTATCCACGCGGCCGACCATTTCGTTGATGGTGCGGAAACCAAGTTTTGCCATGGTTTCGCGAATTTCTTCAGCGATGAACTTCATGAAGTTGACGACCGCTTCTGCGTCGCCGTTGAACTTCTTGCGCAGCTCAGGGTTCTGAGTCGCGACACCGACCGGGCAAGTGTTCTTGTGGCAAACACGCATCATCAGGCAACCGAGTGCCACCAGTGCGGTGGTGGCAAAGCCGAATTCTTCCGCGCCGAGCAAACAAGCGATCGCGACGTCGCGGCCTGTCTTGAGCTGGCCGTCGGTTTCAACCACCACGCGAGAGCGTAGGTCGTTGAGCAGCAATGTTTGATTGGTTTCAGCGAGGCCGAGCTCCCATGGAGCCCCTGCGTGCTGGATGGAGGAGCGAGGTGAAGCACCTGTGCCGCCATCGTAACCGGAAACGAGAATCACGTCCGCCTTGGCCTTGGCCACACCGGCAGCAATGGTGCCGACACCGACTTCGGATACCAGCTTCACGTTGACGCGTGCTTTGACGTTGGAGTTCTTCAAGTCGTGGATCAGCTCAGCCAAATCCTCGATCGAGTAAATGTCGTGGTGCGGTGGAGGGGAGATGAGTCCCACGCCAGGAGTGGTGCCGCGTGTCTTGGCGATTTGCGGTAGCACCTTGTGGCCGGGCAGCTCGCCCCCTTCGCCAGGCTTCGCGCCTTGAACGATCTTAATTTGAATCTCGTCGGAGTTGACCAAGTAGTGGCTGGTCACACCGAAGCGTCCGGAAGCGACTTGCTTGATGGCAGAGCGGCGGCTGTCGCCGTTCTCATCCGGTGTGAAACGATCGGGATCTTCGCCCCCTTCACCTGTGTTGGAGCGGCCACCGATGCGATTCATCGCGATCGCGATCGCTTCGTGAGCTTCCTTGGAAATCGAACCGTAGGACATCGCGCCCGTTTTGAAGCGCTTCATGATGGCTTCGATCGGCTCGACCTCTTCCAGTGGGATCGCCTTGGACTCGTCGAACTTGAAATCCATCAAGCCGCGGATGGTGAACATCTCCTTGGACTGGTCGTTGATGACGTTGGAGTATTCCTTGAATACGCCGTAGTCGCCAAAACGAGTGGCCATTTGCAGCTTGTGAATGGTGATCGGATTGAAGAGGTGACGTTCGCCGCCGGCGCGCCATTGGTAGATGCCGCCGGAGTCCAGCGCATCGCCGCGCTCGTCGTCGCGAGGTGCGAAGGCTTTGCGGTGGCGAGAGTGCGTCTCTTTGGCGATGCAAGGTAGGCCGATGCCTTCGATGCGAGTCGCTGTTTTGGTGAAATACTTATCGATGACAGATTCGTTGAGGCCAATAGCTTCAAAGATCTGAGCGCCGCGGTAGGAAGCGACCGTCGAGATGCCCATCTTGGACATGGTCTTAATCACACCATTCAGGTTGGCCTTGAGGAAGTTTTGGCAAGCCTTGTCGGCATCCACCTTCACGTCGCCGCGGTCGACCAAGTGACGAACGGTCTCCAGAGCGATGTAAGGGTTGATCACGTCGGCACCATAGCCGAGCAGCAGTGCGAAGTGGTGCACTTCACGAGGCTCACCGGATTCCAGCACGATCGATACGCGGGTGCGTGTGCCTTGGCGAACTAGGTGGTGGTGGAGACCTGCGACTGCCAGCAGCGCAGGGATCGGTGCCTTCTTCGAGCCGATCTTACGGTCGGAGAGGATGAGGATGTTGACTCCGTCACGGATGGCGGCGTCGGCATTTTCGAAGAGTTGGTCCAGTGCTGCTTCCAAGCCCTTGCCGGAGATGCGTGGTTCGGAGATGCTGTTGTGGCCCGCGTCGAGGCCGCCTTCGGCTGCTTCGAAAGTAATTGGCAATCGACTGGATTTGAAGCCCGGGAGATCGATGTTGCGCAGCTGTGCCAGCTGGCGACGGTCGATCAGTGGGGATTCATACTTGATCATGCGGCAGCTGTCGGGGCCGGGGCGAGTGAGATCGCTTTCGGAGCCGACGAAGCTGACACTGGCTGTGACCAGTTCTTCGCGGATCGGGTCAATCGGTGGATTGGTGACCTGTGCGAAGAGTTGCTTGAAGTAATTATACAGCAGCTGTGGCTGATCGGAAAGCACGGCCAGTGGCGCGTCGTTACCCATGGAGCCGAGTGGCTGCTTGCCGGATTCCGCACTGGGAGCGAGGATGAAGCGCATGTCTTCAAAGGTGTAGCCGAATGCTTTTTGGCGAGTTTCGAGCGTCTCGAAGTCATCTTCCACCATGCCTTCAGCAGGGGGGAGGTCTTCGGAATTGACGAGGTTTTCCTTGAGCCATTGGCCATAAGGTTGCTCGGAGGCGATTTGCTCTTTCAGCTCTTCGTCGCCTACGATGCGACCTTTTTCCATGTCGATTAGGAACATGCGACCTGGCTCCAAGCGGCCTTTCTTGACTACGTTCTTAGGCTCGATGCCTTCCAAAACGCCCACTTCGGAGGCTAGAATGACCTTGTCGTCGGCAGTTACATAGTAGCGCGAAGGACGCAGACCATTGCGGTCGAGCGTCGCGCCGACTTGCACGCCGTCGGACATCGCCATCGAAGCAGGACCATCCCAAGGTTCCATCATGCAGGCGTGGAACTCATAGAAGTCGCGCTTGTATTGTGGCATGCTCTTGTGGCGTTCCCAAGGCTCGGGAATCATCATCATCATGGCATGTGCCAAGCTACGACCGGACAGTACCAAGAACTCTAGGCAGTTGTCGAATTTCTGGGAATCGGAGCCGTCTTCACGGATGATTGGCAGAATCTTCTTAAGGTCGTCGCCAAATACTTCGCTGGCCAGCTGCATTTCACGAGCGTGCAGCCAGTTTTCATTGCCGCGCACGGTGTTGATTTCACCATTGTGGCAAAGGTAGCGGAACGGCTGTGCGCGTGGCCAGCTAGGGAAAGTGTTGGTTGAGAAACGCGAGTGTGTCAGCGCCAGCGCGGAATCCATGGCTTCGTCGGACAGGTCCGGGAAGTAAGTTTCGAGCTGCTCCGTAGTCAACATGCCCTTGTAGGTCATGGTGCGGCTCGAGAGCGAACCGATGTAGAACATCGCATCGTCGTCCTCGCCAGAGTAGCGGATGCGGTGGGTCGAAAGGTGGCGGATGATGTAGAGTTTACGTTCGAAGGCGAGACCCGCTTCAACGGATTCGCGCGATACGAAGAACTGACGCATGCAAGGCTCGCAGGCCGCGGAGGCTTTACCCAGGATTTCGCTACGAACCGGCACATCGCGCCAGCCGATCATCTTGAGGCCTTCTTCGACGACGATCTCTTCGATGATTTTTTCTTCGTGCGCGCGCTCCTCAGCATCTTTTGACAAGAATACGAAGCCTGCAGCGTAATCGCCTTCAGCTGGCACTTCAAAGCCACACTCTGCGGGGCAGACCTTTTTGAAGAAGTTATGTGGCAGTTGGATGAAGATACCTGCTCCATCACCAGTGATCGGATCGCAACCGCAACCACCGCGGTGGTCGAGGTTGACACAAATTTCCAGCGCACCCTTGACGATGTCATGCGACTTACGGCCTTTCATGTCGACGATCAGGCCGATGCCGCAGTTTTCGTGTTCATTCTTAGGATCGTATAATCCCTGTGCTGTGGGTGGAGTGTAAGTGTTATCCATATCTGTCTAAAAAAATGTGCTATGTGGTATCGGTCGCTTTCTGCAGCAGTCAGCAAACCTGCTCACGCAAGTGAGATTCCTGTGTGTAGAGTCAAAAAGAAACAGCAAACTAGTGACTCGGAGTTAGCTGTCTAGGAAAATTACCCAATCTAACCGCTTGAAGACCATTTTTCGCGCCAAATAGCGGTAGAAATGGCCCAAAAACCCAAATTTTAGGGTTTTTTATCGTTCGGATTAGGGACGGAATCGCTTCTTAGAAGAAGCGTACCGTCTTGGAGCGCATGGCCTCGTGCTCCTCATCGGTGCACGGTGCATTGGTCGGTGCCTCGGCTTCGGTATTGTTTTCCGAGACGAGCCCGTTGCTCAGCATGTAATTTTCGACCTCTTCGCCGCTCACGTCGGCGAGCATGGTGCCGTCGATTTCTACGCAAGGAGAGAGTGGTTGGCCGGACTTTTCCACCATTTCCGCATATTGATCTGCGTTATTGATGATGTCACGGTCTTCGTATTCGAGGCTGTACTTTTTCATGATAGCGCGAACGCCCATGCTCCAGCCGCAGGTAGGTTTTAGGTATGCGATGATTTTCATATTAGTTGCCCTGTGTGGTGGATTTTCGGAACTTGTCAACTACGCGGATTTGCGAGCGACCACCCATTCGATGAGTTTGTCGGCGTTATTTTCACAGGCCCAAGCTGCGCGCAGGAATTCTGCGGGGTGAATGTCGTGCTCCTTGAAGAAACGCTGATCGCCGCTGCAACCATACATTGTCTCCGGGGGAAGCTCACCGCGTAGCTTGCCGTATGCTTTTTGAATGATACGTGGAAGCCACACGATTCCTGCGGCTTGATCGGTTTTTGCCGGTAATTTGCTGGAGTCGAGCGTATTGCTGGAAGCTTTGCCTCCTTGCATGGTCAAAAAGTAGTCGCGACGTGCTTCGCTGACCATAAGAAAGGTTTCGAAGTCGGGGGCCCCGTGTCTTAGGTAATCTTCCACGTAGTCATACACATCCATCGTGTTGAGGCCAATCGAAGCTAGTTCAGCCAATGTAGCATCGTCAAAGTAGCTGTCAGGATCATGGTTGCCGCCTTCGTAAGTGGCGACCGCGGCTTCCCAGATAGTTTTCAAGGTCTTTTGATATTCGTAGTGTTTCATGTCATATATAGTAAGGGGCCCACGCAGGAAAAACAACACAGGGTGCAGATTTTCTCATGTAGCTGAGAAATACTGCCTGCCGTTCTTTGTCTGCGACGGTGTGCAGCTAGTTTCATTGCTGCTTGGGCAGATACACGAGTCTTGTGGCTCTTTGGGGGCCGTCGCTGGCGCTGAACTCTGAGCTTTAGTCGATTTGACTCAGTAATTGTAGGATGTTGAGTGAGTGGTCCCCGATACTCTCAATGTTATTCAGAATATCAATATAGAGCATCTCAGACTTAATATTGGCTGGATCGTTCATACGACGCACAGCTTCGCGGCGAAGCTTCTTGCGAGAGGAGTCGATCGTTTCTTCCAGTTGCAAGGCCGTTTCTATATCAGCAGTGGTCACTTTTTTGCTCAGGCATTGAATATAGAAGCCCATGAACTGGTCGACAGGTTTGCTGAAATTACGAATGGCTGCTTGGGTGGCTTCAGGGAGCACTCGTTTCTTTTGATATTTTCGTTCCGCAAGTTTGACCAAGTCGAGTGTGTTGTCGCAAATTTCCTCGAGTTCTGAAATGACTCTAAGCATGACGGTGACTTCGTTTAAACGCTCGCGACTGAGCTCGGATGAGGTGCAGTAAATCAAATACTGAGTAATGTCGAAAGCTAAGTGATCGCTACGTTCTTCCATGGCTTTGAGCTCTTTTACACGGCTGCCTAAGTCAAGCTCGGGAGATTCGTAAACTTCGTTAAACCCAGCAAACATCTCACGAGTGAGCTCGGCCATCCGCTGAATCTCACGTTCAGCTTCGGCTAAGTTAATTTCGCCCGTCTGCGGTAGGTTGGGGGCTTGGTATTGAATGTGCGCTTTGTCGAGCCCCAGGTAGCTCTGGTCGCGCACCATTTTACTCGCGAGGTAGGCGAGCTGTGGTACGAACCATGATAAAATGAAGATATTGATAAGGTTGAAGATCGAATGAAACGCAGCGAGGTGATAGAGGGTGTGCGTCAGATCATCGGCGGCACCAGGTGTGATTTGATCGATAAACTTGGTGAAGAAAGCAAAGATACATAGCATCCAGCAGACACCGATGATGTTCAATAGGAAGTGAGCGCGGGCGGCGCGTTTGGCTTCCACGCCCCCAGTCATGGCTGCGAGGTTTGCGGTGATGGTGGTGCCGACGTTTTCACCTAGCACAATTGCAGCCGCATCTTCGTAACCAATCCAGCCTTTAGCGACCAGGGTCAAAGTGATGGCACCAGCTACAGATGACGACTGCACCGCAATCGTTAAAATCGTTCCGAAAGCAAAGAAAATGAACACGGATCCAATCCCATGGCCCGTCCAATCGGCTAGGAAAGAAAATAGCTCGGGATTCGCTGCGATGTCAGGAACGGAGCTCTTGAGGAAATTGAGGCCTAGAAATAAAATCCCGAAACCGATCAGTGCTTCGCCCCCGTTGCGCACCTTGGGCGTGTGGAAGAAGATCATCGCAACACCAATGCCAATGCAGGGCAGAGCGATCGAGCTCAGGCTGAATTGAAAGCCGAGTAGGGCGACAATCCAGAAGGTGGTGGTGGTCCCTAAGTTCGCCCCCATGATCATGCCAATGGACTCTCGTAGAGTCAGCAGCTTTGCATTCACGAAGCTGACGATCATCACTGTGGTCGCGCTTGATGACTGTACCAGTGTGGTCATTAGGGTGCCACTGATGATACTCGAGAGGCGATTGCGCGTCATATTTGCGATGAGGCTTCGAAGCCCCTCGCCGGAGACCTTTTGCAGGCCCTCACTCATGACCTTCATCCCGTAGAGGAAGAGTCCTAGACTACCAAAAATTGCGAGGAGTGTTGAAAACATAGATAGTGGGCTAGATGCAAATGCTTCAGCTAAGGTTACAATTATGTAACATCAATGAAAAACGACAGCTTGGCTTACTACTATATTCGAGGGATTGTTTTTGGTGCCCTTAGAATGATTTCAAATATTGGGGCACTTCAGACGGGATGACTTCCTTGGTTCAGGGGGCATTCAGTTTTCCATGAATCTTTGATTTTGCGTTTGCTCTCAGCTTTCTTTTCTAAATGCGTGATGACTACAGTATATAAAGGATCCTGCCTTTGCGCAGAGGTGGTGTATGAAATTGAGGGCGAATTTGAGAATTTCTATCTCTGTCACTGTGATCGTTGCCGTAAGGACACGGGTTCGGCTCACGCTGCGAATTTGTTCAGTCAGGATTTTAAATTACATTGGCTATCTGGCGAAAACCGAGTTCGCAGTTATCAATTGCCGGATAGCTGTCATGCGAAAAGCTTCTGCTCGCACTGTGGCTCGGCTTTACCGCATCGACTCGCAGGAGGCTCCATGCTGATGGTGCCGGCTGGCAGTCTCGACAGCGAACTCTCCATCAAGCCTCAGGCGCATCTTTTTTGCTCGGAAAGAGCCTTGTGGGATAATGGCCTCGAATGTATACCATCTTGTGAAGAATTATCTGGGGAAAACTCGTCGGGCTGAATTCGTTCTTCAGTAATCTTGAAGCGACAGGTCTTTGGCTAGGCCTGTCTCTCGTTCTTTCTGGCGGTGCTCGGAGCGTGGGGGCTTTTTACCCTGGATTCTGGCTGTGGTTTTGATGTGTCACGTTCGGGCGCTTACTCTGCAATCGATGCTAATTCTAAGGGCACGATCTTAATCGTGCCGCTTTCCTTGGCTTCCGTCATTGAAAGGCTGAAGGTGATTTGAAAATCGTTGAGCTCTTCGGGATCGACTAAGGTTTGTTCGATGAGCCAGCTTGTGCGGTCTTCGGATTCGGTGATCTTGGTGTTGGCTTTATTGCGCGCGCCGGGATCGAGGCGGATCCATTCGTGGCTTTCGTAGTAGGCTTCCATCGCGTTGCTGAGTGCGGTGTATTTCCAGCGGGCTTCGGGGAACATCTGGTCGAGTGGAAAGTGTTCGTCGATCTCTTGATATTCCTTGTTGGCTAGCATGCGTAGGAAGCGGAAGACTTCGTTGCGCACGAGGCGGGTGAAGGCTTCACGGTCGTGGGTGATATGGCTCGGGCCGGTGGGCGCGGGGAGGGCTTCGTCGCTATTGGGCTTATAGTCGGGGTCTTTGAGTGTCTCCCATTCATCCAATAGGCTGGAATCGGTGATGCGTAGCAATGTCTCGATATAAGTGACGACTTCGTTCGCGGCTTCGGTTTTGAAGGCGGGCGGAATGGTATTGGTGAGCACGCGGTAGACATTGGTCAGATGGCGTAGTAGCAGACCTTCCGCACGGGTGAGCCCGTAGAGTTTGACGTAGTCGGCGAAACTGCTGTAGCGCTCAAACATCTCGCGGGCAATTGATTTGGGGCGAATGTTCTCGCCGCCGACCCAAGGGTGTAGGGCGGAAAAGCGGTTGAATGTTTCGTAAATGAATTCGCTTTCGGGCTTGGGATATTCGAGTTTTTCCAGCTCTTCCATACGGTCGTCGTATTCGATGCCGGCGGCTTTCATCTCGGCGACTTTGTCACCTTTCAGCTTGTCGAGCTGCTTGCGCAGAATGATGTCGGGGTTTTCTAGAATAGATTCCACCAGGCTGAGCAGCTTGAGCTCATACTCGGGCGCGGTGGTGTCGAGCAGGCCGAGTGTGTCGATACAATAGAGCGCGAGTGTTTGATTGAGCGAAAAGTCGTCTTGAAGTTCTAGGTTGACGCGTAGTTTCGGTTCGCTGCCCTTAGGCATGATCTCGATGATGTTGCGGTCGGTGAGTGCGCGGAATAGCTGGAAGGCTTGTTTGCGCATGCTCTTCTTGGACTGTTCGGAATTGTGGCAGTCGCGGATGAGTTGGCGCATGGCGGCGCAGCCGTCGCTTTGGCGGCTGAGCACATTGAGTAGCATGCTGTGGGATACCTGGAAGCTGGAAGTGAGCGGTTCCGCGGGAGCGCCTTGCAGGCGTTGGTAAGTTTGTTCGTCCCAGTGCACGAATCCGCGTTCGGGTGGCTTGCGCTTGATTAGCTTTTTCTTCTTTTTCGGGTCAGCGGCTGCTTTGGCTTCCAAGCGCTTGTTTTCAATTACGTGCTCGGGTGCCATGGCGACGACGTAGCCGTGGTCGTCGAAGCCCTTGCGGCCTGCACGTCCACTGATTTGGTGGAAGTCGCGTGCGGTCAGAATGCTGGTTTTGACGCCTCCATATTTGCAGAGTTGGGTGAATAGCACAGTGCGAATCGGGACATTCACCCCTACGCCCAAGGTGTCGGTGCCGCAAATGATTTTGAGTAGGCCTTTCTGTGCCAGCTTTTCAATCAGCACCCGGTATTTGGGAAGTAGGCCGGCGTGGTGGAGACCGATGCCACTGCGCAGTAGTTTCTTGATCTCTTTGCCAAAGGGGCTGCTGAAGGAGGCGCCTTGTAACTCCTTTGTGATAATCGCTTTTTCCTCTTTGCTGCAGACGTTAATGCTGAGCAAGCTTTGTGCGGTTTCGGATGCCGCTCGTTGGGTGAAATGCACAATGTAGACCGGAAACTTGTTGGCCGTCTGCAGTTTCTCCAGCGTCTCTGTGAGCGGGTCTTCGACGTAGGTGAATTCCAATGGCACGGGGCGCTCGGTGCTGGATACGGTGACGCACTCGTTGCCGGTAACGCGTTCGAGTTCGCGTTCAAAGAAGCGCGTTTCACCCAATGTGGCAGAAATTAGCAAGAAGCGTGATTGAGGCAAAGTGAGTAGGGGAGCTTGCCAAGCGCCACCGCGCTCCCCGTCGGAATAGTAATGAAACTCGTCCATGATCACATCATGGACTTTTGCCTGATCGCCGTCACGTAGCGCGATGTTGGCCAAGATCTCGGCGGTGCAGCAGAGGATGGGGGCTCCGCGGTTGACGCTGGCGTCGCCGGTCATCATGCCGACATTTTCGGGACCAAAGTCGCGACAGAGGGCAAGGAACTTTTCATTGACCAGTGCTTTGATCGGGCAGGTGTAAACGGATTGCTTGCCCTGCGAGGCCGAGAGAAAGTGCAGCGCGGCGGCCACCAATGACTTACCAGAGCCGGTGGGGGTGTTGAGAATGACGTTCTTGCCAGAGAAGATTTCCAGGATCGCTTCTTCTTGTGCCGGGTAGAGTTCGATGCCCTTGGCTACTGCATACTCAAGGAAGTGCTCCATGAGTGTATCGGGATCGGTGATGTGAGGAAGAGGTTTGAGCGGGAAATCCATGTCGGAGCAGCATCTGCTCAGAGCCGCAGGAGTGCAAGTATCCTTCGGGGCTCGACCCGCACACGCTGCACCCGCCTTGCTGAAAACCAAAATTCATGCCAGCCAGTATGTCTACCTAAACGCAGAATGCTCTAGCTGCGTCGCATGAGTTCCCGGCGGCGGAGCTGCAGCCAGAGATTCCACGCGTGCTTTTTTAGGATTTCGCGGGCATTATCGATCTCGGCTTTGCGGGCGGTCAGGTTTTCGTTGGCGATGGTGGATAAGTCGTCGAGATTGTAGAGGTAGACATTTTCAATGTCTTCGACGGCGGGATCGATGTCGCGGGGGAGGGCCAGGTCGATCAGGAAGCAAGGGCGCTCGGGGCGGCGTTTCATGCTCTGCGCAATGATGCTGCGATCCAGTATGGTGCCGGGTGCGGCGGTGGAGCAGATGACAATGTCGAAGTGTTCCAATTGCGCTTTGAAATCTTCAAAATCAATCGCAGAGCCGCCGAGTTCGTGTGCCAGTTTGTGAGCATTTTCGAAGGTTCGGCTACTGACTGCGATGTCGTCAGCGCCGCGGCTCTTGAGCGCTTGCGCGGTCTTTTCGCCCACTTCACCGCTACCGAGTAGTAGTACGCGGCTTTTGGATAGCTGGCCGAAGATACGGCTGGCTAGATCGACAGCGACGTTGCCGATGCTGATTTGGCCGCGGGTTATGCCGGTCTGCGAGCGGGCGGCTTTGGCGGCTTGAAAGCTCTTTTCAAAGAGGCGGTTGAGCACATTGCCCGTGCACTTGGCGTCGCGTGCTTTGGTGTAGGCCTGCTTGAGTTGGCCGAGGATTTCGGTCTCGCCGACCATTTGCGAGTCGAGGCCGGTGGACACCTCGAGCACGTGTTGCAGCGCTTCGAGGTTATTATGGCTGTAGGCGTATTGCTGGAAGAGTTCGATCGGCACGTTTTGCTTTTCGCAAAACAGTTCACGAATTTCATCCACGCGTTCGATTCGATCGGCCAGCCCGTAGATTTCGAGGCGATTGCAGGTATTGAGCACTAAGCACTCACGAATACCTTCGTGTGCGTGCAGTCGTTGTTGTAGTTCGAGTGCCTGTGGCTGTGTGAGTGCAAAGCGCTCACGCACATCCAGTGGCGTCGCGTGGTGCGAGGTGCCCAGCACAAACAGAGATTGCAATACGTCGCTCATGACCAATACGAAATGTGCTTAACGCTCGACGCGGAGGGGCGCTCCAGTCGTTTGAGGTTCGGAATCGCGGGCAGATTGCACTGGCCAGAGTGAGGCGATTGCTAGCACGAAGAGTATGATCGTAGCTATCGCGTGGCGTCGTGTGACGAGTTTCTTTTGAATGCGTAGCACGAAAACGGTGAGATAGCCGAGCCAGATTAGGCAAGTCGCGGTGAGTTTAAATACAGGCACTAGTTCGTGGTTATTGACCCAAAATATGGAGCCAAAGATCAGTGAGGCACTGAGGACAATTACACCAGTGATCAGTAGGCGTTTGGCCATGAGATCCAATTGTTGCACGGAGGGCAGGTATTGGTAGAGGCCTTTGAATTGCTTCTTTTTGAGCCCGTGTTGCTGGATCAGAAACATGATAGATACCAGCGATAGGATGGCGAAAACACCGTAGCTAAAGATGGCGAGTGCGGCGTGCAGTTCGATCCAAGGGTTGCCACCGAAGATGCCGGGCGGGTAGGCGCGATCCCATGCGGGCACTGCAAATACGCCGGCCGCGAGCAGGGCAGCGAGGCCGGCGGTGAAGAAGCCGAGTAGGCGCAAGCGGAAGGCGGGGCCGATGATGAAAAAGAGCAAGACCAGCGACCAGGCGATGAATTGCGCCACTTCAAAGATGTTGCCCAGTGGGCAGGCCTTGATTTCGGCGCCACGCAGGTTGAGCCCCAGTGTTTGAATTAGAAAGCCGCCCACCAATAAGGCGAACATGACCGCGCGCGGATAGACGCGCCGCATCAGCAGAGCGACCAGCCCAAAGGCAAACGCGCCGCCGTAGATGGCGGCGGCCACCGCGAAGGCGTTTTTATCGGTCATGGCGATTTCGTTGAGCATGGCTGGAGTTTAGCCGCGTGCTACTTCGGCGGGTGGCGTTGCGTGGGCAGTCTCGTAGGCACCGTTTTGCCAGTCATTGACCTTGCTTGCGAGGAAATCGATGAATGCGGGCAATTCGTTGAGGCAAGGGATCTGCTCGAACGCTTCGCCGCCGGATTCGAGGAAACTCTCGCGTCCGCGCATGGCGATTTCTTCCAGTGTTTCCAGGCAGTCAGCGGTGAAGGCCGGACACATTACTTTGACCTTTTTATGGCCGTCTTTCGGTAATTGCTCCAATGCCTTGTCAGTGTAAGGGTGCAGCCAAGGCTCGCGCCCGAGGCGGCTTTGGAAGGTGATCATGTACTTGTCCTTCGGGATCTTGGCGGCTGCGACGAACTTTTCGACAGTCATCGCGCACTGGTGGCGGTAGCAAGTGGCATGCGCTGGGTGGCAGGTATTACAGCAGTCGTGGGTGGTCAGGCAATGACTGTGGGAAGGGTCACCTTTGACGAGATGACGCTGCGGGATGCCGTGGAAGGAAAAGACCAATTTGTCAAAGTCGCCGTCTTTGAGCGAGGGCATGGCGCGCTCCACCATGGCATCGATGTAGCCCGGATCTTGGTAGAAGGGCGGCAGTAGTGTCGTTTTCAGGTCGGGCTTCATCTCGCGCGCGGCGTCCATTAGCGCCACCACTGCGGTCTCGTAGCTGGACATCGCGTAGTGCGGATACATCGGGATGATGAAGAGGTCGTCGACGCCTTGATCCAGTAGCTCTTTCAGAGCATCGGGCGTCGATGGGTTGCCATAGCGCATGCCGAGGCCGACCGGGATGTCGATCTTTTCGGCGAGGGCGGCCTGTTGCTGGCGCGAGGTGACGATCAGTGGCGAGCCTTCGTCCAGCCAGACTTCAGCATAAGCCTCTGCAGATTCGCGCGGGCGTGTCGGTAGGATCAGGCAGTTGACCAGGAACCAGCGAATGGGGTAGGGGGCATCGAGTACGCGCCCATCCATGAGGAATTCGCGCAGATACTTGCGCACATCGCTGACTTCGGTGGAATCGGGCGAGCCGAGATTGAGGAGAATGACGCCTTGTTTGGACATAGGCTAAGAGAAGGTCGCCTAGCGCCATTTTGTCAAACCGAAGTGAAAAATCACTCAAGTCAGGCAACTTGCGCAAGCGTGCGGATGTCCACCATGCGTACTTTTAAGATGGCGACTGCAGATTCTCCGTTGGGTTTGCTTGCACGGATGGCGACACGCGTGTGATCGCCATGTACGGAGTATGCGCCGGGTGTGATGCTGAGTAGGCCCTCCGGATTGATGGTGTCTAGGCTGATGATTCCATAAGATTCGGCTACTGCGGTGTATTGGAGGTTTATGGCTGCAACAGCTAAATACACATTCTTTAACAAGCCGGGCGGCATTCGAGGCGCGTCTGGTTTTACTTTGGCCGAATTGCTGGTCTCGATCTCGATTACGCTTTTGGTTTCGACTGCAGCGGGTGCGATTGATCTGGGCAGCTCTGATGTGTATGGCACCGCTGCGGTCGGCAGTTCGGAGAATTCAGGATTAACGATGGGATGGGGCGGACATGTAGGGCCGAGAGATGCGAGCCTGTGGCACCCCAGCGATTCTGAGCATCTGGAGTTGAAAGACCCCAAAGGCTGGAAAGTCTCGCTTGAAACCGGAGCTTTGAAGACGGGATTTTCCGCAAGCTTTGAAGACATTACAGCGCCTGACTTGGAACTGACAGATTTACGTTATGCGTATGAACTGCCCTACACGGATCGTCAGAAGAAAAGTAACGCTTCGTCCACCTGGTATGAAAATGTGTATGTCAATCAGGAGACGATTGGGAGCCCCGGGGAGAGCACGGTGCTTGAGCTTGATACACTTGTCGTCAAATCGGATGCAGTTTTGCGAATCGAAGGCGACGTGATGATCCATCTTCCTGCCGAGAACCAAACGAGCATCGAAGTCATTGAGAGCGGTAAGATTGAGCTCGCCCCTGATGCGACTCTCACGATCTATGTCGCAGGTGACACAAAAGTGACTGGAGGTGGTATTTTTAATGAAATTGCGCCCCACCAATTTCAGATTTGGGGCACTGCGACCAACAGCCAGCGAATTGATTTCCTGAATAATGGGCAGTTTAGCGGCGTGATTTATGCGCCCAATGCCTCTGTGAAAATTAAAGGTGATTCTGATCTGTATGGTTCGATCGTGTGTGCGGATATCATCCTGACTGGCAGCGGATCTTTTCGTTACGATGAGTCACTTGCGAATTATGCCGGAGACACAACTAGTTCAGGACCACCTGAAGTTACTTTCGTTGAAGAGTTGTCAGGTGACGAGCGCGCTCCTTATCTTGCGTATTTTAATCTTTAAGTCGCTTCAACTGTAAGTAGTCCGCACATGATTTGCTCTATGTTAAAAGATTTCCTACAACTTTGCTCGATTGCCTGTGCCGTGCCGCTGTTGCTGTGGGGCGAATGGCCGCCGTCGCCTGTCGTCGATACGGGGCAAAACCTTTGCTAC
>CEUD01110784.1_pt1 | contig 17470 bp, 20 predicted proteins | sample 356481 | NCBI WGS metagenome assembly CEUD01 (sample SAMEA2623314, study PRJEB7988) | marine metagenome | isolation source: saline water (ENVO:00002010), including | reverse complement strand
GAGGGTATAAAACATCATCCATAGAAACAATCGGTGCCGAAAGTCATGCGGAGGTGATGGCTTAATTGTGAAGATAACGTATTCTTGGAGCTTCTTTACACGAGAAAATAAGGAAGCCGGCGGTCCAGTACAAGTAGGTGCGGACATTGAGGTCTTTGTACGACAGTTTATCGATGTGATCAACGCTGGTCTTTCTCTTGTCCACGCGCTGGATTTTTTTGGTTCCAACGTGAAAACAAACAACTTGCTAGATTGGCATACTCGTAGAAACTTTGAGCATGCGTGAGTCTCGCTGAGGAGAGGGCCACCGTAGAGCCCTTGGATCAAGAAGACGTCTTCCCACCCGTTATCCACAATATGATTGCTGTTGGGGAGTCAATTGGCGCGGTGGTTACCATCCATGATGATTAAGGTTACTGAGTTCTACGATGATGAGATTTGGCCATTAATATGTTCACTGCAAGCCTCTGACCCATGCTTAGGATGGTGCTAAGGTTTCTGGAACGATCGTCATTGCCACGCATTTTGAATTTTCTGGATGGAGGACACTATCGGGTAGATGCAATGCATTGAGGTTATTGCCCCTGCAAAAATAAATTTAATTTTGTCCGTTCTTGATCGTCGACCGGATGGGTATCATAATATCTGGTCGTTGATGCAGATGCTTGAGTTGCATGATTCTATCGTGGTGTCTTGCGATATGCTCCCCGAAGCGCATGATGTTGCGGGTTCTCATCAAAAACCGTTGCCCATCACGCTAGAATGTTCTGATGCTCGGTTGCCGTGTAACAAGGAAAATTTGGTATATCGTGCCGCGATAGCTGTCATGGAAAAAGCTGCCGTTTACCCGAAACTCCACATTCGAATTATCAAACAGATTCCCATTGCCGCTGGCCTTGGAGGGGGGAGCAGTGATGCTGCGGCAACCATACAAGCCCTAAATCGTTTGCTACGTCTTGGGTGGGGGAATGCTGAATGTGCACAGATTGGAGCGGGCATTGGGAGCGATGTGCCGTTTTTTTTCCATGGACCGACGTCGATTGTTCGTGGGAAAGGAAGCGAACTGTTTCCCGTTACGGTTAAGTCACCGCGCTGGGTCGTGCTCGTGAAACCTCCATTTGATATTTCAACCTCTTGGGCATACGAGCAACTCGATGAATGGAGGGCATTGCAGGGTGAGAGAAGGCGTTTTACTGATGATGAAACAGTGCAGACCCTCCTTCAATCACCTCGATCGAATGAAGAGATTTACCCATATTGCTGGAATGCATTTGAGCAGGTAATGGAAGAACGCTTCCCTGTTCTTGCTATGATTCGGCAGGAACATCATGATTTTGGCGCTAACCTTGCCATGCTGGCTGGCAGTGGGTCGACGGTCTTTGGCGTATACCCTTCAGAAGATATTGCCATCGCAGCTAAAAGAAAATTCCTGGATCACGAAAACTATCAAGTCTGGGCAACAAAGATGAAGGTTGCTCAACCACCTTTGGGCCATAAAACCGTTGGTTGACAAGGGTTTTAATATCAGATACGTTGTACCGATTTTGCAATACTGCACATACAGAAGGGGATGGGCAGTTGGGCGATAACCTCAAGGTTTTTGCTGGGAATTCTAACCCTGAGCTGGCAATGGAGGTCTGCCAGTATCTTGGTATTGGGCTAGGCGATATTGAAGTTTCGACGTTTAGTGACGGCGAAATACAGGTTAAGATCGAAGAGAATATTCGTGGAGCGGATGTTTTTCTCATACAGTCCTGTTCGCCACCGGTTAATCGACATATTATGGAATTGCTCATCATGATGGATGCAGTGAAACGCTCATCTCCACGCCGCATCACCGCAGTGATCCCATATTATGGCTATGCTAGGCAAGATCGAAAGATGCAATCTCGTGTCCCTATCTCGGCTAAGTTGCTTGCAGATCTCATTACGACTGCGGGTGCAGACCGCGTGCTCACCATGGACCTTCATGTCGGCCAAATTCAAGGGTTTTTTAATATCCCATTAGACCACTTGTACGGCACTCCGGTTATTCTGGATTATGTTGATGCTGTGGGATATGAGAATTTGGTTGTGGTCTCTCCTGATGCAGGCGGAGTTGAACGCGCTCGTGCATTTGCCAAGCGTCGGCAGTTTAACCTTGCGATTATTGATAAGCGGCGCGAAGGACCAAATCAAGCTGAGGTGATGAATATTATTGGGAATGTGAAGGGACACGACGTGTTATTGCTTGATGATATGATCGACACAGCCGGCACGATTGTTCAAGGGGCAAAAGCTTGTGCTCAGCAAGGTGCAAAGCGGGTGAGGGCGGCGTGTACTCACGCGACGCTCTCAGGTGCAGCTCTTGACCGACTTAGTGCGGTAGAGCTTGAGGAAGTGATTGTAACGAATACTATTCCTCTTCATGGAAAGGAGCAGCAATGTCCCAAGCTCAAAGTTCTGTCCGTTGCTGCCTTGTTGGGGGAAGCCGTGGCGCGTATTCATGCGGAGGAGTCGGTGAGTTCATTGTTTGTGTAGAAATGGGCAACTTAACCTTCCAATTAGTAGAGTGAGATCATGAATCAATGAATTGTCGGTTGCCTTTAACCAAGAGAGTTGAAACAGGCAAGGGTGCCGTGCGTCAACTGCGCAGAGAAGGCAAGGTTCCTGGAGTGCTGTATGGGAAAGGTGAAACGACCTCTCTCACCCTTGACTACGTCGAGTTCAACAAGGTTCTTCGTTTAAGTCGGCAAGGGTATGTACTGGTCACCCTGACTGAAGCGGGTAACAATGGCACTGTACAGCACAATGCGATACTCAAAGATGTCCAGTATGACCCTATCGATGGGAAAGCTCTCCATGTGGATTTTTTTGAAGTTGCAATGGACCTGCCTATTCAAGTAACAGTTCCGATTGTGATCATTGGATCAACTCCCGTAGGCGTGGTACTTGGTGGAGTGTTACGGCAGAGGCAGCGGCATCTACACGTTGAAGGACTCCCATCAGAGATTCCTGATACAGTTAGCGTTGATGCGTCCGGATTGGATATTGGGCACATTGTGAAGGTGAAGGATATTCCCATTGCAAAGGGCATCAAAATACATGATGACCTTGAGAAGATCGTTGTCAATATTACCGCTAAGAGGATAGTGGTCGAGACAACAGAAAGCGAAGGCGAGGAAAGTGTTCAGACACCTCAGGAATCTGCAGCGTCAAAACCTGCAGCGTCAACTACTTAGGTCTGGGGGAAATACGTTCGATTGCTATACGCCTTATCATCGGACTTGGAAATCCAGGTGTCCGTTACAGATGGACTCGACATAACATCGGGTTTATGGTCCTTGATCAGCTCGCTGAGGAATGTGGCGTGGCGTTTAAGCGTGATGCGGGGTTTCTCGCTGGGTTTGGAATGATAGGAAGTGAGCACGTCATCCTTGTTAAACCGCAAACGTTCATGAATAACAGTGGGGATATGCTGGCTACTCTGTATGCAGAAGAAAGGGCATCAACCTTTGATTTAATTGTGATTCATGATGATTTGGATCTCGATCTTGGAAGGATTAAAATTCAACACGGTGGGGGTGGTGGTGGACACCGTGGAGTCGAATCAATTATTGAGCAGTCGGTAGGCAACCAATTCACTCGAGTGAGAATGGGAATTGGACGTCCGACATTTCCGATGACGAGTGCTGATTACGTGTTGTCTCCACTGACAGAGAGAGACAGGTTGGAGTTTAAAAAAATAACGCAACGTGCCGCAGCTGCAGTGCATTGTCTCGTGCGCGATGGAATTACAAGAGCGATGAATCATTTTAATAGCAGCAAGAATGAATCGTCCATGTCGCAGTAAGGGATATCCTTTGTCCACTTTGGGTGTGTAGGGGAAAACATGAATCAAGAAGAAATACGGATGTATGAATTGGTAGTGATTCTGAGGCATTCCTTAGGTGATCCAGAAATTCAACAATTTATTGATGACTACACCGTTCGGATAGAACAGAGCGGGAGCATAGTGATAAAAGTCGACAACTGGGGCAAGCGAAAGCTTGCATATGAAATTAAAGGTGAGAGAAAGGGGACATATCTTTGTTTTAATTTTCAAGGGAAAGGGGCTGTTATTCAGCCGCTTGAAAATGCAAATCGTATCAATGATGTGATTCTGAAGTCTATGATAATCCGAGTTGAGAAAATCGCTAGTGATACAGTAGCTGGCAACGAGGTGGAGGAACGGGAGAGTGCCGTCGTTTAATAAGGTCATTCTCATGGGGAATTTGACCAAAGATCCTGAGCTTCGCTATACCCCTAGCGGTACATCGGTCGTGGAGTTTTCCCTTGCGGTGAATCGGAAATTTGGCCAAGGTGAGGAACAGAAAGATGAAGTTTGCTTCATTGACATTGTCGTGTTTGGGAAGCAGGCAGAGAATTGCGGGCAGTATCTGACAAAAGGAAATGGTGTCATTGTCGACGGGCGGCTTAGCCAACGGCGCTGGGAAACTGCTGAGGGTCAAAAACGCAGTAAGCACGAGGTGGTTGCTCTTAATGTGACTTTTATGCCAAAGCGGCAGGAAACACCCTCTGAGAGAGGTGTCAGAGACGTAGTGGAATTGTCTGGTGAGGAAAGTTAGTCGTGCAGAGGATTAGATTTCATCTAAGATCCTAAGAAGGAGAAGGAAGCTTGGAGCGCTCGAGATTTAGTCGAAGTAGAATTTGCAGATTTTGTCATGAGAAAAAGGTAGTGCACTACAAGGACGCAGTGGCATTGCGGGTGTTTTTGACGGAACGAGGCCGAATTATTCCGCGCCGAGTTTCTGGGAACTGCATGCGACATCAGCGGGAATTAACCGTTGAAATTAAACGTGCGAGAACTATTGCACTTCTAGCGTTTGCAGAAGAACAACGCTGATGTTCGCGAGCATTTGTCGTGAGATATCTTATATCAGATATCCCGCAGGGTTCTGCAAAAGGGTTCAACCAATCATTCTCGGAGTCTTCAGAAAGTCTTGGGTTCACCGAGGGCGAGATTTGTATTGAGGGTAAAGTTGAGGGCCATCTCAAACTCTGGAGAGAAAGAGCCATTGTTACAATACAAGGAGAAATTTCGGTTAACGTCTCCCTGCAGTGTTGTCGCTGTCTTGCAGGTGTCATGATGTCATTGTATCCAGTCTTGACATTACGGTGTTTCCCGGAAGCATTGATTGACAATGATCTACACGAGACAGGGGAGGTAAGTCCTGAAGATGATATCTACACGTATGCTGGAATGTTTCTAGATATCCGACCAATTGTTCGTGAGCAACTGCTTCTTGCTGTGCCGCCGTATTCGTACTGTCGTTCGGACTGTTATGGGTTGTGTGTTGTCTGCGGCCAGGACTTGAATCGTGTCAAATGTGGATGTTCGGCTACTCGGTCTGATTCTCGCTTTGTTGCTCGACAACACTTGAAACCGACATTTAGGATAACAAAACATGGCTAATCCAAAGCATCGGCACACCAAAATGAGACGTGATAAGCGTCGTGCACACGACGGATTGCGTCTTCCATCCTTCTCCAACTGCCCGCAATGTCATGAGCCGAAATTGCCCCATTATGTTTGTCTTGCCTGTGGAACGTATAAGGGGAATGAGGTTATTGCGACCAAGGACTCCTAGCGTCTTCGCAATTTTCCCACGTCTCGCCACGTGAAAATTGCGGTTGATGCTATGGGGGGTGACCGGGCACCAGCCCAGGTAGTGGGAGGGGTCTGTCTTGCAGCACGTGATCTCGACGTGGAGATTATTCTTGTTGGAGATGAACCTGAGATTCGTCGCCATTTGCGTGAGACCATGGCTGATGTACCATCCAGTATTTCTATTCGGCATGCCTCGCAGCAAGTTGAAATGCACGACCCTCCTTCTTCAGTTGTCCGCAGGAAACGCGATTCGTCAATTTGGATAGCGACAGAACTTGTGCGCAACAAAGAGGCTGCGGCTGTGATTAGCGCGGGTAATACAGGCGCTACTATGGTGTCAGCCTTCTTTCTGCTAGGCGTTCTAAAGGGAATTGACCGGCCAGCGATTGCAGTGACCCTTCCAACTTTAAGAGGACAGGCAATTATGCTTGATGTTGGCGCAACTGTTGACTCTCTTCCGCATCAGCTCTATCAATTTGCAATTATGGGGAACGAATACGCAAAACAGGTGCTTGGGGATGCCAAGCCAAAGATTGGCTTGCTGAGCATCGGGGAAGAAGATGAAAAGGGTAATGAAACTACCAGGGAAGCCTTTAGTTTGCTTAAAAATAGTTCGTTGAATTTTATTGGTAACGTGGAAGGGCGGGACGTCTATACTGGAATGGCTGACGTAATTGTGTGTGATGGGTTTATTGGAAACGTTGGATTAAAGATCAGTGAGGGCGTCGTTGAGATTATGACGAAGATGTTGATAAATGACATTAGTCATTCGCGCATCGGAAAGCTAGGATATGCGCTATTACGTCCCTCACTACATCGATTCAAGAAGCGAATTGACTATGCAGAGTTTGGGGGTGCGCCACTTCTTGGTGTGAATGGAACATGTGTCATTTGTCATGGACGATCATCAGCAAAAGCAGTTTATAGTGCGGTGCGGCTCGCACGTCAGCTCATCGATCAAAAGATTAACGAAAGCATACAAGATGATGTAGTACACGAAGCGGCGTTCGTGAGTGCTAATGATTCTACGCGAGCCTCGGGATGAGGGCGAGAGTCGTTGGAACCGGATCATATGTCCCACGCTCAGTCATCACAAATTCCGATCTCGAACAAACTGTTAATACATCTGATCAATGGATTACCGAGCGTACCGGGATTCGCAGTCGCTATATTGCCTCTCCGGGTGAAGGAAGCTCGGCCTTAGGTGCTAAGGCGGCTACAATTGCGCTAGCAACTGCGCGTCTTGACCCTGCGGATCTCGATCTCATCATTGTTGCGACCTGTACGCCAGATATGCCTTTTCCATCAACGGCATGCCTTATTCAATCAATTCTAGGTGCCAAGGCGGCTGTTGCCTTTGATGTCTCTGCGGCATGTTCAGGGTTTTTGTTTGCACTCTCTATTGCGGATCACTATATTCGACTTGAGACTTACCGGAATGTACTGGTTGTCGGTACCGAGGTTATGTCTTCGGTCACCGATTGGACTGATCGGGCGACATGTATCATTTTTGGTGACGGTGCTGGCGCCGCTGTCTTACAAGGCATCAAAGGCGAAAATGGGATTCTTTCAAACCATCTCCACTCTAATGGTCAGAGGTGGGATTTAATTTACGTCCCTGGAGGGGGATCGCAGCAACCACTATCGGAAACTGTCCTGAATGAGAGACTAAATTTTATAAAGATGCGCGGGAGTACAACGTTCAAACTTGCTGTAAAGATGATGGAAGAGGCCGCGCGGGAGGCCTTAGCTGCAAATAATCTTACAATAGATGACATTGATCTTTTTATTCCGCATCAAGCGAATGCACGGATTATTAAAGCGACTGCGGAGCGGCTACATGTTCCAATGGAGCGAGTCGTGATGAACATTGGACAATATGGGAATACCTCTGCGGCATCAGTACCATTGGCACTTGATGAAATGGTGAGGGAAAACCGGATTAAAAGCGGCACTCACGTGCTCTTGATTGCGTTTGGTAGCGGTCTCACGTGGGCATCAACACTAATTCGATGGTGATAAGGTAGCGCTATGGAAAGAAACAGTGATCTTGTAGGTGAGTGGGCACTTATTTTGGGTGCCTCAAGTGGATTTGGTGCCGCTTGTGCAGTTGAACTTGCAGCACAAGGAATGAATATTTTTGGTGTTCATCTCGATCGAAAATCAACACTTCCACAAGTAGGAGATCTTGTACGAAACATCCGCGGTATGGGGCGAGAAGCTGTCTTTATAAACGCCAATGCTGCTGATGCGAATAAACGGAGCGAAATTATTGATTCAATTACGCAAACACTTTCTAGCGAAGCTGAAAATAGGCGAATACGTATTTTGCTTCACTCCCTCGCATTCGGAACCTTGAAGCTCTTTATTGCTGAAGAAGAGGCTAGTGCTGTAACGAAGGCTCAAATCGATATGACAATTGATGTCATGGCCAATAGCTTAGTCTATTGGGTACAGGATCTGATGGTCCGTAAGCTTATGGGAGAGGGAGGACGTATTTTTGCTCTCACAAGTGCTGGAGGCTCAAAGGTATGGCCAAATTATGGAGCAGTTTCTGCCGCAAAAGCCGCACTCGAATCCCATATTCGACAGCTTGCCCTTGAACTTGCTCCCGCAGGAGTGACGGCAAATGCAATCATGGCAGGTGTGACTAACACCCCAGCACTTCAAAAAATTCCTGGATCTACCGAGATGCTTGAACGTGCATTACAAAAAAACCCATCACGACGTTTGACAACACCAGAGGATGTTGCTAGGGCATTGGGCGTACTAAGTCATCGCAAAACACAGTGGATGACTGGGAACGTTATCGCTATAGATGGGGGGGAATTCATCGTTGGGTAAGGTGCCTGAGAAATCGGGTTCTCGCGTTGCATTTGTTTTTCCCGGGCAGGGTTCGCAGTGCCTTGGAATGGGAAAACTATTCTATGAGACGGATTGTCAGGCTAGGAAATTGTTCGATACGGCAAGCGCTGTCCTTGGTTTTGATCTTCCAGCTCTGTGTTTTGATGGTCCGGACGATCGTTTAAATCTCACCGAATATACACAACCGGCAATACTGACGGTAAGTGTGGCAGCGCTACACGCGCTTATTCGCGCTGGCATTTCACCATTGGCTGTTGCAGGTCACAGCCTTGGAGAGTGGACTGCTGTCGTCGCTGCCGATGGGGTGGAATTTCCTGATGCTGTCCAAGTCGTGAGGAAACGAGGCCGTTATATGCAAGAAGCAGTCGGTACTGGACACGGAATAGTTGCTGCTGTTCTTGGTGTTCCACGAGACGTAATTGTGGAGTCCTGTCAAACCGCCTCTCGTTTAGGAGTTGTCTGCCCCGCGAACTTCAATAGTCCTCGTCAGGTAGTCATTGCGGGAGAAACAGTGGCGGTGGAAGAAGCATTGCGATTAATCCATGCACAACATAAGGGCCGTTCAGTGCGCTTGCCCATTAGTGTTCCAGTGCACACTCCGCTAATGCTAAAAGCTGCGGAACGTCTTGCCTCAGATCTCGACTTAATTACTATCCGTGATTTGGAAATACCATTAGTCAATAACGTCCATGCAAAACCTATTAGGCTTCGCCATGATGTTCGCACTTCACTTCTTGCGCAACTGCCTTCTCCTGTCCTGTGGGAGGATTCAATTAAAACGCTTGTATCCATGGGCATTAACATTATTATTGAAATTGGCCCTGGGATGGTGTTGTCCCGATTGATTAAAAGTATTACGGATCAAGCTAGAGTATTTAGTGTGCAGGATCCAGAAAGTCTTCATTGTGCAGTTGAGGTACTAGCTCAAGGGTAGTCTGCGTGTAGCATGCTTGATGGTCAAGTTGCATTAGTCACTGGTGGAGCGCAAGGAATTGGGAAGGCCATTGCGACTTCGTTAGCCCATAATGGAGTCAACGTCATCATTGGCGATTTAAATGCTCAAGCAGCTGAGTCCTCTGCGACTGAGATCGCTAAGGCTGGGATCCAATCTGCGGGGATTGCTCTCAATGTAGCAGATCTTGGGTCTGTCAAGTCGGCGATGGAGCATATACTTGGAACGTGGGGGAAGATCGACATTCTTGTCAATAATGCCGGCATTACCAAAGATGCTATTCTCTTGCGGTTGCACGAAGATGCTTGGGACAAAGTTCTGAGTGTTAATCTTACCGGTGCCTTTTACTGTACAAAGGGGGTGTTGCCGGGTATGGTAAAGAATCGAAATGGGCGTATCGTAAACATTGCCTCGATCGTTGGAGCCATGGGGAACTTTGGTCAGGCAAACTATGCTGCCTCCAAAGGAGGGCTTATTGCATTTACAAAAGCCGTTGCTCGTGAGTACGCGCGCCGAGGGATTACATCGAATGCGGTTGCACCTGGGTTCATTGATACGGCGATGACTCAGGCGATGCCACCAGAGGATAGAGAATCTCTTGTCAAACAAATACCCTGCGAGCGATTGGGGACTCCGGAAGATGTTGCACATGCAGTGACATTTTTAGTTTCTAAAGAGGCGAGTTACATCACCGGTCAGGTTCTTCACGTGAACGGTGGCATGTTGATGACGTGAACATTACAAACACAATTGAACTCTATCGAGAGAAAGGAGGTGGCTCCCATGGCGGCTGATATGACTGCTGACACGAGTAGCCGCGTGCGGAAGATTATTGTCGAGCAACTGGGGGTTGACGAGAAGGATGTCACTTCCGACGCTTCATTTGTCGATAATCTAGGTGCTGATTCGCTTGATACGGTTGAGCTCGTAATGGCGTTTGAGGAAGCCTTTGACGTTCAAATTCCAGATGAGGACGCAGGCAAGATACTTACGGTTCAGGACGCAGTGGACTATATTCAGCAACGCTTGTAATTTTTAGCAAGGTGCTGAAAGAGTTCGCTAGTGGTGTTCTCGTTTCATTGCCTTCTACATGTTCTCTGCATGCTCGTGCTGTCAACGGATCTGATGTTTGATGGCGGCCATTTTCGCATTCTGCAGTGTACTGGGTGGTAGTACGAGGCACCGTGATACACGTGGAATGTGAAACGGGTTGATTTTTTTCAACAGCTGGCAAAACTGTACAGAGTATTTTCCCACCTATGAATTCTATGGTCTCGTCACGCAATTATTATAGCGTTGTCATTGCGGCAAATTGTTGAGGCGATGCCGTGAATCTTCCTAAAGAAGACTGGTACGGGGAGAATCAGCCAAGACGAAGAGTTGTTGTTACCGGAATTGGGCTTGTCACTCCTCTTGGTATTGGACTCGAGGCAACCTGGGCGGCTGTTTGTGAGGGACGCTCAGCTGTTCGAAGGATTACTAGGTTTGATCCGACAGACTATCCATCTCAGATCGCCGCGGAAATCATAGATTTTGTTCCAACAGACTATGTGGACAAAAAAGATGTTAAGAAAATGGATTCATTTATCCAATATGCAGTTGCGGCGAGCCGCATGGCTGTGAATGATGCTCAGTTTTCTATCACGGCACATAATGCGGATCAAATTGGCGTGGTCATTGGATCAGGCATCGGTGGGATTCATGGGATTGAACAGACACATACGATACTTCAAGAAAAGGGACCTTCTCGCGTTACACCTTTTTTTATTCCGATGGTTATTGGCAATATGGCCGCTGGTTTTGTCTCGATTTTTCTTGGCGCACGTGGCCCTAACTCAGGAACTGTTACTGCCTGTGCAACAGGAACACATTGTATCGGTGATGCCTATCGCATCATTCAGCGTGGCGAAGCCAACGCAATAATCGCTGGAGGAACAGAGGCAGCGGTTACGCCTCTTACGCTTGCTGGTTTTGCGGCGTCGCGTGCGCTCTCAAAGCGGAATGATGCTCCTGAATCCGCAAGTCGTCCCTTCGATCAAGATCGAGACGGTTTTGTTGTTGGCGAGGGCGCAGGCATTTTGTTTCTCGAAGAACTTGAACATGCCGTTAAGCGCGATGCAAAGATTTATGCGGAACTTGTTGGCTATGGTATGACAGCTGATGCATACCATATCACTGCGCCGCCGAATGATGCCAATGGTGCAGTCCGGTGTATGCAACAGACACTTCACGATTCTGCTTTATCCCCCTCAGATGTTGGATATATTAACGCCCATGCGACCTCGACGATGGCTGATAGGCTTGAGGCGCTTGCCATTACTCGTGTATTCGGAGAGGGAACTCCAGGTATTCCTGTGAGTGCGACGAAATCAATGACTGGACATCTTCTCGGGGCTTCAGGGGGAGTTGAAGCAGCCTTTACTGTTTTGGCAATACAGAGAGGAGTTCTGCCTCCAACAATTAACCTTGATAGCCCAGATTGCGAGTATCCGCTTGATCATATTGCCAATACTGCTCGGCGGGTGCGCATTGATGTCGCTCTCTCGAACTCATTCGGATTTGGAGGAACAAATGCATCTCTCCTCTTCCGCCGATATGCATTCTAAACACCTTCCGATGTCAAGAACTTCTGATGCGCTATATGAGTTGCAAACGACACTCGGCCATTCGTTTGTTCGCATTGAACTTCTTATTGAAGCGCTCACGCATTCATCTGCATTGAATGAATGGCGGGGGAATCATTCACATAACGAACGACTTGAATTTTTGGGGGATTCCGTTTTAGATCTGCTGATTAGTGAGTATCTTATGAGCGAGTTTCAAGAGGTCGATGAGGGTATTCTCTCAAAGATGAAAGCACGATTGGTGGGTAAGGACACTCTTGCTGCACTATCGAGGAGTCTTTCTCTAGGCTCTTATCTTTTTCTGGGGCGAGGGGAGGAGTTGAATGATGGACGTCAGAATCCCTCCATCCTGGCTGATACGCTTGAAGCAGTTATTGCTGCGGTCTACCTTGACGGAGGCCTCTCATCGGCACGTCGATTGGTGTTGAACGTCTATCGGGAAAAGTTTAATCTCCTCAATTCAAATGGTCAGAAAACGGATGATAAAAGCCAGCTCCAAGAACTTTGCCAGCGGCGATTTGGCTTTCTTCCTGTGTATCATCTCAGCCATACGTCTGGTCCTGATCACCATCGAACATTTGAGGTGGAGGTTCATCTTGGAAATGATCAATATGGGGCTGGGGCTGGAAGAACGAAGAAGAAAGCTGAGCAGGAGGCAGCAAAGCAGGCTTTAGTCCGACTACAGGAAATACAAGCATAACCAGCAAAAGGAGGCTCGTGCAATGATGTTTCGACTGCTTGGGGTAGTTGTGGGTGGACTGATGTTATCAGGTGTAGCCGTGTCACAGGTCGAAGCTGGTGAGAAGTCTCCACGAGTCATTATCGATACGAAATTTGGATCTATTGAAATCACTTTTTTCCCCAAAAAAGCTCCAAATCATGTCGAAAATTTTTTGAAATTGGCTAGATCTGGATTTTATAATGGGACCATTTTTCATCGAATTATTCCAGGGTTTATGATCCAAGGGGGAGATCCCAACACCAAAGATGACGATGTCTCTACGTACGGAACAGGCGGGCCTGGATATACCATCAAGGCAGAGTTTAATAATCGTTCCCATGGCAGAGGCATTCTATCAATGGCACGCTCACAGGACCCTGACAGTGCTGGATCTCAATTCTACATTGTTGTTGCTGCATCCAATTTCCTTGATGGACAATATACCGTGTTTGGAAAAGTGGTTAAGGGGATGGATGTTGTTGACGCGATTGTTTCACAAGACCGTGATTCTCGCGACTTACCAACCCAACGTATCGAAATGATGGTTAGGGTTGAGGAGTGAGAAGTTGCTGGTTTGCTTTCTAGGGATTAACCAGTTGCTTAAGTTTGTCCAAAGGAATAGCTTCGGCACGGTGCCCGTCGCGACCAATCGTGGTTGTCGCCATAGCAAGAGCGTTCAGAATTGCTTCTTCGGTTGCTTCAACCACTGCACTGAAAATTGGATTGAGATAAATGTCGGAGATGATCGTCATTGAGTAGGTTCGCTCAACTGGATAATGGGGGATAGTGTTCCCAGTAGAGAACGCAAGAATAAAATCTCCGCTACCGTGGCGGCCAATCGTTCCGGTTCGCGCTAGCCCGAATGTTGCTCGTTTTGCAACGCGTTTGAGTTGACGACTTGTTAATGGAGCGTTGGTGGCGATGATAATAATAATTGATCCTTCAGTTGTCTGTGGAGAAGATTCGGGTTTCGAAAAGTGGTGTGCCATAGGACGACCGAGAATGGTGAGTTGATCTCGTCGTCCATGGTTTGCGTTGACAAGCACTCCAACGACATAACCTCCGTCCGATGATGGCAGGATACGTGACGAAGTCCCAATTCCACCCTTAAATCCATAACTCCTCATTCCAGTGCCTGCACCAACAGATCCCTGTTTAATATTTCCAGAACTCGCGCTTTCTAACGCAAGCATGACATCATGTTCTGTGACATGGCGTCCTTGGGCATCGTTGAGATAACTGTCATCGCATTCTGCGACAAGGGGAGTTAATGTGTCATCGGTAATACCAATCGCGGGGTATTTTTTAAGCATCCAACTGATGATGCCATTGCCGACAAGTGGGGCGTTTAATGTATTTGTGAGAGCGATAGGATATTCAAGAAATCCGGCCTCCTCAACCCAAGCAAGACCCGTCATTTCGCCCGTGCCATTGAGCACAAAAGATCCTGCAGGCACTTTGTGATTCCATACATTGTCGCGAGGGATAATCACGGTTACTCCTGTCCGAACTGGACCTTGCCCTGGTACAAGCGGACCATGCCCTCTGTGTAGTGTTGTATGTCCTACACGAATGCCAGGAACATCGGTGATTGCGTTAAATGTGCCGGCTGGAATAGTGCCGATAGGAACGCCGAGTTCACGGAGCGATTGGCGAATCTCAGGTGCAGTCTGGGATTGGGCAGTACCGAAGACGAATAGGATAGTGATAAACCAGAATCCCCCGCTGCACCACGCAATAAGGGGGATTGGGCACATGGAATCAACTAGGTGAGGGTGCAGGAGTTGACTTTACGGTATCAATCATATGTGCAAATGCTTCAATATCATTCATTGCCATATCAGCAAGTACCTTCCGGTTTAATGTAAGCTTTGCACGTTTTAAGTGTGCAATTAACTCGCTGTACGTCAATCCATGCGCTCGTGTTGCTGCATTGATTCGCGCAATCCATAAACGCCTAAAATTTCGTTTTTTGATCCGACGATCTCTGTAGGCAAATCGTAATGCGCGGTCGACCGCTTCGGTTGCCTGACGATACAGTCGGCTTCGACCTCCGAAGTAGCCTTTGGCTAACTTCAGGCGCTTTTTCCTGCGAAGATGTGTCTTAGGTCCTCCTTTTACCCTCGGCATGATGCACTCCTTATAGCATAGTGAAATGAATGCGTGCGAACGTCATTTATTTCGTAGGAAGTAATCGATTAAACATGCGATTGACAGTTGCGTCCACTACTGCTGCCCCTTTTAGATTGCGCTTTTGCCCTCGCGATTTCGTGGTGAGAAGATGACGAAGCGACGCTTTTCGGCGCAGATATTTTCCCGATCCAGTAACTTTCACTCGCTTTGCCGTACCACGATGAGTTTTTAGCTTTAACCCTGCCATTATTCTCCTCGCTATCGTGTTTATGATGATTTTGGTGAAAGGAGCATGACCATGAAACGGCCTTCAATCCGATAAGGTTGCTCCACTTGGCCGTGATCAGCAATGCCCTGAACAATCAGATCCATCAGTAGCTTTCCACGTTCTGCATGTTCCATTTCGCGTCCTCGGAATACGAGAATGACCTTTGTTTTATGCCCATGATCCAAGAAAGAGTTAATATGCTTGATCTTTGTATTCAAGTCATGGATCCCGGTTCGAAGTCGTATTTTTGCCTCCTTGACTTGTGTTGATTTTTGATGAGATCTGTTTGCATGTTCCTTTTTATTGGTCTCATACATATACTTTCCATAATCCATAATCCGGCAGACCGGCGGATGAGCCATTGGCGCCACCTCCACCAAGTCGTATCCTCCGTCAAGCGCCTGCCGAATTGCATTGGCGGTCTGTAAGATACCAAGTTGATCGCCCTCTGGTCCAATGACGCGAACTTCAGCCGTTCGGATTCGTTGATTAACACGAAGTTTCTGAACGATAGGCCACCTCCCTAAATTCTACGTTATCTCATGATTGAGTGGGTGCAGGAGATGCGGAAGAGTATTCCAATATCTCTGCAGTTAACATCTTAATAAATGGGACAAGCTTCATTGTACCCGCTTGCCCTTCTTTTCGTTTTCGAACTGATACAGTGCTTGCTGCCACTTCCTTATCTCCAACAATGATCATATATGGGACTTTTGCCGTTTCCGCCTCGCGGATCTTAAGATTTATTTTTTCGGATCTCAGATCTGCTTCTGCACGAAAGCCATGTTGCTTTAATTCTACGATGATGTTGCTCGCATAAGAGGATTGGGTTTCGCCTAGGGTCAACACCTTGACTTGAACTGGAGCAAGCCAGGCTGGAAACGCACCATCAAAATGTTCAATGAGAACACCAATAAATCGCTCGAGGGAGCCAAAGATTGCTCGGTGAATCATAATCGGTTGATGAGGTTTTCCATCGGGGCCGGTAAATGCCAATTCAAAACGCTGAGGAAGGTTAAAGTCTAGCTGAATGGTAGAACATTGCCATGAGCGTTCCAACACATCGCGAATTTGTATGTCAATCTTTGGTCCGTAGAATGCTCCTTCTCCGGGATCGATCGTATAGGAAACCTTTAGGGCATGTAAAGCGGATTTGAGTGCATCTGTAGCATGCTGCCAATCTTCAGCTGAACCTACAGCATGGTCGGGGCGGGTTGAGAGAAATATTTCAAAGTCTTCAAAGCCAAAACGCCGTAGCGTTGAAAAAGTGAACTTAAGGATGTCAGCAACTTCTTCGGCTAGTTGCTCAGGACGGCAGAAAATATGGGCATCATCTTGAGTAAAGCCTCGAACACGCTTTAGCCCCTCAAGAACCCCGGAAAGTTCACGACGGTAGACGGTACCGAGTTCGGCCCAACGCAAGGGAAGGTCACGATAGCTTCGTAAACGTGATTTGTAGATCACAATATGGAACGGACAGTTCATCGGTTTCAGTTGGTAGGGGTTGTCCTCTGCCGAGATCGGTGAAAACATGCTTTCGTGATAGAAGTCAAGATGTCCGCTCTGCTTCCAGAGATCGAGGCGGGCAATGTGTGGGGAATAGACAAGCTCGTATCCGCGTTCAATATGTTGCTCGCGCCAAAATGTTTCAATAAGATGTCTGACCATTGCACCTTTCGGGTGCCACAAAATAAGTCCTGAGCCTGTTTCCTCACTGACGGAGAAGAGATCAAGCTCTTTTCCAATCTTTCTATGGTCTCGACGTTTAGCTTCTTCGAGCAGGAGGAGATGTTGATCAAGTTCTTCCTGTGTCGGAAATGAAATTCCGTATATTCTTTGGAGCATGGGATTCTGCTTGTCTCCACGCCAATAAGCTCCTGCCACGGACAACACCTTGAATGCTCCGATTTGTCCCGTCGACGTCATGTGTGGCCCACGACAGAGATCAATGAAATTTCCTTGCCTATACATGGATACGGATGGATCGGCAATGGCCTTAATAATCTCAACCTTATACGACTCATCGCGTTCCTGGAATAATGGTATAGCGCCTTCTTGGGAGGACTCTATGCGTTCAAGGGGATAATCCGCTTTCACGATCGAATGCACTTCCTCTTCTATCCGATTGAGATCCTCGGGAGTGAAGGCTCGGTCAAATCCAAAATCATAGTAAAACCCAGCATCAATGGGGGGGCCAATAGCTAATTTTGCTAGAGGGAAGACAGTTTGTACCGCTTGAGCAAGAATATGAGCACTC
>CEUD01342418.1_pt1 | contig 17473 bp, 18 predicted proteins | sample 356481 | NCBI WGS metagenome assembly CEUD01 (sample SAMEA2623314, study PRJEB7988) | marine metagenome | isolation source: saline water (ENVO:00002010), including | reverse complement strand
GGACAGGGGAGAAAGTTAACACTCTCGATACTTACGAAAGACTTAAAAACTTTGCCAGAGCTAAACTTAAGGTGGAAAGTTTTGAGCTGGAATGGTCTGGACAGTTTTATCTCTCTTCCGATGGCCTGCCATATATAGGAAAAGTCTCACCATTAGAAAATATCTACTATGCAACTGGTTTTGAAGGAAATGGGTTAACATTTGGAACTATCGCTGCCCAGATTATTGGAGATGAGATTTTAGAAGTCTCAAACACTTATTCAAAGCTGTACTCCCCAACTAGATTAAATATTGCAAGCTCTGGGAAAAGGTTCATAGGGCACAACCTAACGACTGCAAAGGACTTTATTTTAGATAGATTTGGGGGAGATCAAAAAAGTCCTAATGATCTCAAAGAGGGTGAAGGAGAGATTCTCTTTCACAATGGAGAGCAGATTGCCTGCTATAAAGATGAAGAAAGCAAAATTCACGCTCTGAGCCCTGTATGTCCCCATGCTAAATGCCACGTAAGGTGGAACAACTCTGAAAAATCTTGGGATTGCCCATGTCACGGGGGAAGGTTTACTGCGACGGGAGAGTTGCTGCAAGGGCCACCAACGGAAGGCCTAAAATGTAGAGATGATATTTTTATGGAAGATGAATGGGAGGAGCAACCTCCCATTTGATTAATTTGCCTGAGAAATTTTAATTTTCTTCATTCTACCTTCGCCGAGGGACTCGGACTTAAAGGAAGAACCTTCTAAACTCTTGTGAATGATTCTTCTTTCAGCTGGGTTTAGAGATCTCTTGAGAACGACAGGCCTTCTAGTTTGCTTGACGCGTGCCTTAGTTTTCTCTACTAATTGAACAAGATCCTCTTCTTTTTGCTTGTCATCTTTTTGTTGTTCAACAGATGCGTTGATTCTTAGGCCCTTTGATGATCTAAGCTTATCTTGTAGATAGACTTGAGTTAGAGTTTCAAAAGACCTTAACAATTGTTTTCTATTTGTTAGAAGAAGACCTAAATCTTTTCCTTTAAATACAATATCCAGACTTCCTCTTCCTTGATGTACACTCACATAAAGATCTAACTTCGATAGTTTAACTGTTTCAATTAGAAATGGAAGCACTAAACGCTTAAGAGGCTTGGTATAAAAGCGGAACTTCTTAAGCTTCGGTCCGAAGATGAAGAACTTTCTCTTACCTTCTTCAAGTACTTTACTAGCAAGCAACTCTTTGTCTTGTACATCAAAGTGCTTAAGTGCTGCGGCCTGAGCTTGATCAAAATCGTAGCTTTCGATGTCAAAGTCTTTATGCTCTGGCTTCTTTTTATCGTCTCTTTTTCTATCTTCTCTTTTAGGAGCATCCTTGTGCTCTGCTTGAGACCTTTTTTGTCTTGGCTCTCTCTCTCTTGAATTATCCTCAACCACCTTCAATGTCCTTTTGTCTACTCTAGGTCTCCTGCCAATGTCTTGGGCGAAGTCAGCATCTGTTAGTTCCATTTTAGGTATCTTCGAGTCGATATATTCGTAAATTGCGTCAAGGTGTTCGCAATCCTCATAACCACATAAGCTAATGGCCTGACCTTCCTTGCCCGCACGTCCAGTTCTACCTATTCTGTGAACATAATTGGACGCATCTTGTGGGAGATCGAAATTAATAACTAAATTTACATCTTTTATGTCAAGGCCTCTTGCGGCCACGTCTGTACATACTAAAATTGTAACTTTCTTGTCTCTGAACTCCTGCATTAGGCGAGTTCTTTTGTTTTGGCTCAAAGCTCCAGAGATTGGCTTTGCCGGAAACCCTAGTCTTCTTAGCCACTCGGCTACAACGTGGGTTTGAATTTGGGTGTTACAAAAAACGATAGCATAGGTATCTTGGTGCTCTCTGAGGATGTTAACCATTAGAGGCATTTTTTCTTTAGAGCTGATGATGGCAACCTTGTGGTCGATATTATCCACAAGTAGATCGTCAGTATTTATTCTAAGCTCAACTGGGTGAGATCTGAATTTATAAGCAAGTCGCAATACTTCTTGGTTTGAAGTTGCAGAAACCATGATGAGTTGTCTGTCAGCGGGAGCTTGCCCAAGAATGTCTTCAACATCCTTTTGGAAACCCATATCAAAAAGCCTGTCTGCTTCATCAAAAACAACACCCTTACACTTTGATAGGCTTGTAGACTTTTGCCCTAGAAGATCTTTTATTCTTCCTGGCGTGCCAACTAATACATGTGGGTTCTTTGAAAGTAGCTCTTTTTGTTTTTGAATACTCTCTCCACCAATCAAACATACGGTAGTGATTCCCATATGCTCGCCAAACTCTTTAAAAACCTTGTCAGTTTGCTGAGCAAGCTCTCTTGTTGGGCTAAGCACTAGGTATAGTGGCTCTCCATTTAAATCACCAAACTCTTCTTTATGCTGCGCTAAGTCTTCTAGGATTGGAATCGCGAATGATCCAGTCTTTCCGCTTCCCGTTTCTGCTTGCGCAAATATATCCTTTCCTTCCAATATTGGCTTTATCGTCAATTCTTGGATTGGAGAGGGCTTTGTAAAGCCGGCCTTGTCCAAGCCTTTAAGTAGCTCAGAGTTTAAGTTATAATCTTTAAAAGTGTGTTCGGTTTCAGTATTTTGCATGCGTCAATAAGATAAACGCTTTAATGCTCTTAGGCAACAGTCAAAAATGATAAAAACTATATAAGCTCGCTAAAGCGATCACGCTTAAACTTTTTTCTAATCCAAAGGTAGTAAACTGCCCCCATTAAGGCCCCACCTAGGTGAGCTCCATGACCTATGGGAAGCCCTCCACCTTTGGTTTGAGCTATGAGACCCCAGAGGTCTATGCCTACAAACAATAAAGCGCCCCAGATTGCTCCAATAGGTATAAATCCCAGTAGCAGGATCTTCTTCTTTGGAAAAAGAAGGGCGTATAACAAAATGATGCCAGCAATGGCGCCAGAGGCCCCTAAGGCGTTTAAGTATGGCTCGTTTAAAAGAAAGTATGATGTGGCAGCGTGTAAAAATGAACCGGACAGTCCGGCTATAAGATAGAAGCTTAAAAATGCCTTTCTTCCAGTGATTTGAATTACCACTGTTCCAAAGCTGTGAAGTACGAACATATTTATAAAGATGTGAAAGAATGCATTGTGAGAAAATACTGAGGTGAGTAAGACCCAAAATCTGCCCTTAACCAGAGCATCCCAACTGACCAAAAAGTTTTGTGCCATAAACTGGAGGCTTCCGCCATAAAATGAATACAGCCACGCCAAGAACACTCCAACATTAATCATAATTATTGTTCTGATGAGTTGGGACTTGTAAAAAGGATCTATAAAGCGCTCCATACCAAAGCTTAACGCTTGAGCTTCAAAATTCCAAGAAATCAAGTAACTTAGTTAGTCGGCTCCTGCTTATATATGGCCTAGACATATTGGAAATGCGTTGTGCGCCATTAAGATATGTAATATTAATTAAATTATGAAAAAACAGATTTTATGCCTTAGCAATGATTACCAATTTGAACTCGACTCAAACCGTTTTGAAACTAGCCACGCGTTTGATGTTTCTTCAGTGGTTGAAAAAATTAAAAATTCTTTTCCAGACCTCATCGTTGCAAGCATAGATTGTTCAAAGTCAAAGGCAACTGAAATGTTAAAGGCCTTAGACGATTGTGACATCTTTAAGCATGTTCCTGTCATAATCTTGGGGACAGAGGCAAACAAGCTTGACCCCAGCATTAAGGATAAGGTCTATTTAAAGTCGTGCCACTCAGAGCTTTCAAGCTTTGCGGAATTGGCCTGCTGACTATAAGGACGGATCAAGGTATGGATCTTCACTACCTGTGTCGTAGTAGTCAAATTCCTCACCATAGTAATTATAATCAATATCTTCCTCTATAAGATCAACATCGTCGTAGTAGGCGTCATCATATTCAATTGGTGCTTCATCATCGATTTGCTCTTGAGGAAGGTATTCGCTTTCCGAGTATGGAGCAAAATCATCTTGATAGTTTCTTTCATCGGCCCAATCCACATCCCTTTGATCACTTGGTTGTACATCTGAGAATGTTTGAGCATGTGCTGGCAATAGGCCAATTCCCAAGACAGCTGCCAATAAGAATTTAATTGTATAAATCTTCATAGCTCCTCCTAGGTATCTAATTGCAAAAGAGGTGCCCTTTAGTGAAAGGTCTGCGCAAATGTTTCTCTTTCTTTAGAGCTTAATGCGTGGGATTTATTTACATCGTTGATTTGCTCATTAAGAAGCCAAAAGTCATATAAAACCCCAAGAAAGAAGATACCACCAGTCAGAAGGTATAGAATAGCACTCAGCCACTTCTGTTGATAAAAACGGTGGGCACCGAATACTCCCAAGAACGTTAGAAGTATCCAGGCCAAATTATAGTCTACTTCGCCCTCATTAAATCTTTGGTCTGCTTGCTCATCCATGCGCGGAATTAAGAAAACATCAATTAACCACCCAATGCCTAAAAGTCCGAGCGTGAAAAACCAAATGGTGCCGCTTACTGGTTTTCCGTAGTAAAAACGGTGTGCTCCAGTAAACCCAAAAAGCCATAATAGATAACCAAGTAGTACACTGTGTGTGTTATTTTGTTCCATAGTTTAATCTCCAGTTACTTTTATTCATTTTTCGCGCCGGCCATATGGTACGTGGGTTGCAGATAAACAAGCGGTCCATAACCTAGGAGGAATCATGCAAGGTGACAAAGCAGTCATATTAGACATGGACGGTGTACTTTTAAAAACTCATCATCTTCATGCCCTGGCATGGAAAAAAATGTTTGATGAATTTTTAATGGCATACTGTGAAAAAAACAACCAAAAATTCACTGCATTTGACGAGATAAAAGACTATCGAAAATATGTCGATGGAATGCCAAGACTTGATGGGCTTCAGAACTTTTTAAAATCTAGAGGTATCAGCTTGCCGTGGGGCGAGGAGACTGACACGCTAGATGATTTAACCATCACTGGATTAGGAAAAAAGAAAGAGCGCTACTACCAGGAACTTTTAAACACGAAAGGTCCGAGGGTCTATAAAGACAGTGTTGATGTTATACGAAAGTGGACCAATCACCATGTGCCTATGGCGGTGGTGTCCTCAAGTCAAAACTGTAAACAAGTTCTGGCTATGGGCAGAGTCGAGATTTTCTTTGACACAATTGTTGACCCTCAATTGGCCTCAAAGCAGGAGTTGAAAGGAAAGCCTGAGCCTGATTATTTTGTTCACGGTGCAGAGTTATTGGGGTTTAGGCCTAATCAGTGTTATGTGGTGGAAGACTCACTAGCTGGAGTTAGGGCCGCAAAGAAAGGAGGTTTCTCAAAAGTTTTTGGAATGGTTCATGAGGATGATCCGGAAAAGGAGAAAGAGCTCCTAAGAGCTGGAGCCGACGAAATAATTCATTCACTGTCTGAAATTCACGATCCGGAATTATAAAAGATGGATTCTTGGAAGCTAAGCTACTGTGAGTGGCGCCAAGAGCGTGCGGGCCATCAAGAAGCACTTTGTACCTTGGGAAATGGTTATATGGCCGTTAGAGGAACAGGCCCTGAGGCAAGATCTGACTCAATACACTACCCTGGGGTGTACTTGGCAGGTGGCTACAATAAGCTTGAAACAGAAGTTGAAGGGCATGTGGTGGTAAATGAGGATCTTGTCAATTGGCCAAATTGGCTTCCACTGTCATTTAAGATTGAAAATGGGCAGTGGTTTGAGCTTGGAAGAGTGAATGTCTTAGAATTTAGAAAAGAAATATCCATGGAAGATGGACACCTTCGAAGATTTATTCTTTTTGAAGACAGTGAGAAAAGAAAAACACGTCTTGAAGAGCGCCGAATAGTAAGCATGGACCATAAGCATGTGGGGGCAGTTGAATGGAAACTCACTCCTATTAATTGGGAAGGGAATGTCACCGTAAAATCTTCTCTGGACGGCAGTGTTAGAAATGAAGGTGTCAAAAGGTATAAAAGTTTGAACTCTCAACACCTTGAAGTAAGAAAAATGGGTGTTGCACAAGAGAATATTATTTATCTTGAGGTCCAAACCAATCAATCCGAAGTCGTGATGGCGCAAACGGCAAAAGTCGATGTTTATAGTGGAAGTTCCTACTGTTCACATGGAAGAATTACTTTTAAGAAAGATAGACTGGTTGGGCAGGAGGTTGAGTTTTATTGCTCAAAATTAAAAACCTACACAATTGAAAAAATTTGCACCTTTTACACCTCAAGGGATCATGCTATCTCTTCAGCGCTTTTGGCAGCTACAAAGCTTGCAAGAAGACTTCCAAGGTTCTCACAGCTCTTTGAAGTTCATAAGTTAAAATGGAAAGAGCTATGGTACCAATTTGACTTATCCATGACTTGTATGCCAGCTGAGAATATGGCGCTTAGACTTCATGTTTTTCACCTCCTTCAAACTGCCTGTCACAACACAATCGGAATTGATACCAGTGTGCCTGCCAGAGGTTTGCACGGAGAGGCATATCGTGGTCACATCTTTTGGGATGAACTTTTCATCTTTCCTTTCTTTTATTTGCGCATGCCTGAGCTTTCCAGGTCCTTGCTTATGTATAGATACAGAAGACTTGAGGAGGCAAAACATCTTGCAAGTGAACAAGGCTTTGAGGGAGCGATGTTTCCCTGGCAAAGTGGAAGCGATGGAAGCGAAGAGGGACAATCACTGCATCTTAATCCTAAGTCAGGGAATTGGGTTGCTGACAATACCAGTCTTCAAAGGCATATCAATGGTGCGATAGTATACAATATTGTGAAGTACTATGAGGCCACAGACGACCATGAGTTCATGCACTACTATGGTATTGAGATGATCTTTGAGATCTGTAAGTTTTGGGTTTCCGCCGCTAAACTTAGCTCAAGCTCCAAGAGATATGAATTATGCCAAATTGTCGGCCCTGATGAGTTTCACACTAAGTATCCAGGCAGCGATTGTCCAGGACTTCACAATAATGCATACACTAATTTTTTGGCCTCTTGGTCGTTGAAAAAGGCCTTGAGCTTTTTTCAGGCACAAAGTGAGACCAAGCAAGATGAGTTGCTAGAAGAGCTTGAGCTTACACATGATGATCTTTCTCTTTGGGCCAAGGTTGCATCAAACTTGTTAATACCATTTCAGAAAGACGGCATTATTTCACAATTCAGCGGGTACGAAGAACTAGAAGATTTTCCTTTTGATAAATATATAAACAAATATGGAAATATACAGAGACTTGATAGGATTCTCGAGGCAGAAGGTGATGACATCAACAAGTATAAGGTAAACAAACAGGCCGATGTGTTGATGATGTTTTATTTATTCTCGACAGAGGAGCTTAAAGAGCAATTCGAGTACATGGGGTATAAGTTTGATCCGGGATGGATTCCTAAAAACATACATTATTATTTAGAACAAACAACTAATGGATCTTCCCTTAGTCGAGTTGCCCACTCCTGGGTCTTGGCCAGACTTGACCGGGCAAAGTCTTGGAAGCTTTTTCAAGAAGCACTCGCAAGTGACTTGATGGACACTCAAGAGGGAACAACAAGTGAGGGGATTCACCTTGGTGCCATGGCCGGTACGGTAGACATTGTTCAAAGGTGTTTTATTGGGATGGAGATCCGAAGGGATGTTTTATGGTTCAATCCCTTACTGCCCAAGGAGCTTGGGGTTTTAATATTCCGAATTCGATATAGAGGACACATGCTCAAGATAAAGGTGGACCACCAGTGCCTCTGGGTGGAGGTTGAACGAAGCTGGATTACCAATGGCAAGATCGGTTTCAAGGAGCAAGTATATGAATTTAGGCAGGGCGACTCTTTTGAATTCGGGTTGTGTGCCCAAAGGGAGAACTTGCATTGAAATTTGTTCAACACAGGCCACACAAGTCTTGATAGAAATTTTATATGCGCTAAATTTATCTCATGATTAACGATGTGCAAAAAGCCGACAGGGCGTTTATAATTATTAGTGATATTGAAATGAGTTGTGGCGGAGAGGTGGATGACTTTGTCCATACCCGTTATCTCTGTGAATTTATCAGTCAATATAACCAAGGTCCTTATCAAGATAAGGAAGTTGATATTGTCTTTAATGGGGACACATTTGATTTCCTAAAGACACAAATTGAGCATGAAACTCCTCATTTAATTGACGAGGACATGGCAATGGAAAAGTTGCATCAAATTGAAAATGCTCACAAAGAGTTTTTTGAGACTTTAAAAGAGTTTGTTAAACATAAAAACGCCGCGAGGAGAGTTCACTTCATCGTTGGAAACCATGACCAAGAACTTCTGTTCCCTAGAGTTCAGGATCGTATAGTTGAACTTTGTGGCAACAGCGGCCAGATCCTCTTTCCCGGGTTTGAGATGCGGGTGGGGGATTTGTTAATTGAGCATGGATCACAAAAGGACCAACTTTTTGAAGTTCCAGTCGATAAACCGTTTCTAAACTACAACGGGAAAAAAATACTTAATCTTCCATGGACAAGTGTAACAATCATAAACACTTTAATTCCATATAGAAGCGAGTTTCATGCTTTAGATCGCATTAAGCCAAAAATGGAAGTATTTGAAAGAGTTCCGGAGTTAAAAGAGTGGATGCTTGGTAGGCTTTGGAATTATTGGACAAACGATTACTTAAAAGACTACGTAAGAAGCTCTGACCCGTTAAAGAAAATAAGCTGGTCTATGATTAAAGAGGCCTTTAAAAGAAGTTTGTTTTTTAACCCTGACGTCGAAGTGGGGGAAGCATTCGCCAAAAAGCTTGAGCGTGAAGAGCACGTGAAAGTCACCGTAGTTGGACATGTCCATGATCCTAAAATCTTCTGCAATGGAAACAGAAAGGTAATACAGGCAGGATGTTTTAGAGATGAGTTTATGCTTGAAAACGGTGGATCCAAATACGTGCCAATTGCAAAAAGCTATACTGAAATTTTGTTTAAAAATAACAAAACTATCGCCAGCAATTTAATCGAGGTAAGTGGTCCAGAGATTGAAAGCTGGCGCTACCCATTGCCTCTTGAACAATATCGTGAAGTTTTAAAAGAGAAGCTCAGAATTGAAAAGGCCATCAAGGAAAATAAGGCCAGGCCAATTGTTGAAGACAGCATGCCTGGTGCGAGGGCCATTGAAAACCCTTCTGTTTTAATGAAGGCAACTAAGAAGTATCAAGAGGCCTTTAAAAATTAGATTTATTCTGCAAACCTCTGTTCACTTATGGCCATAATGCCTGGCCTGATGGTCTCTATTAGTTCTTGGTCTACTCCAGCGATTGAATTTAGCTGCTTTGAGGAACTAAACTGGCCTCTTCTGTTTCGGACTTCTAATACCTGATTTGCGCTAGGCTCACTCATTCCTAAAAAGATAAGGTCCTCTTTGGTGAGTCTATTAACATCTGCCATGGTGGCACAGACCTGCAAGGCCGGCAGCATCTTATTTTTTGTAGTGTTTTGTTCTGTTCTTACCATCGCTCTGGCCTTACCCTCGGAAATCATAAACCGGCCAAGGCTGCCCTTTACTCTCTGGCCTTGAAGATTGTGCTCAACTTGCATTTCAACAACTTTGTCTACCATAGCTTGTTTTTGAGATTTTAACTCCGTTACTTCTTCTTTTAAATCTGCCACTTGTTCTTGAAGCTCTTTTAACTTATTCATGGCCTGCGACTCTTGCTTTTGTCTTTGCGGTTTTTGTCCTTGTTTCTTTAAGCTTTCTTCCATGATTATATCTTCTACGATATAGACGGCGCTTTTGTTTTCTTGAGCATGAGTAATGCCCATTGTTAAAAAGATAAAGAACATTAAGCTTTTCATAATTAAACCCTCTTGTTTTTACCGGACTTAATGAAGCAGGCCTTGTGCCAAACTAGTCTTTCATGAATGGATTTCAAATAGACAATTGAATTGGAAATAGATTTGCAAATTTAAGTTTAGTACAGCTTAGGAGTGCTTATGAAGTTTGTTTTGTCATCACCAGCATTTAACAATTATGGAGTCATGCCTAAGAACTACACTTGTGAAGGAAAAAATGTTTCACCGCCCTTAAAATGGAAAGGAGCGCCAAAGGGGACGATGAGCTTTGCACTCACAGTTGAAGATCCAGATGCTCCAGACCCAAAACATCCAAAGATGGTTTGGGATCACTGGGTTATCTATAATATTCCGGGGGATAAAGAGGCCTTGGCAGAGGACTATGGTGATTTACCTGTTGGAAGTTGTCATGGACTAAATAGTTGGAAAAAAATAGGGTATAGCGGCCCCTGCCCACCCACTGGAAGACATAGGTATATCTTTACCCTCTATGCCCTAGGCCAATACTTTGAAAATTCAGGAAAGCCGACCAAAACCAAACTATTGGCACAAATAGAACCATATCTATTGGCCAGTGCAAAGCTTATGTGTACCTATGAGCTTGAACATGGGACAGCAGCTTCTAGCAACATGTAAATGGTTTGAGGCTTGCAAGAGATAATCACAGTACATGGAGGTGCTTATGAAAAAACAGAGTAGAGAGAGTCTTTTAAAGAAAGGCGTCGACAACCTTAGGAATCTATTCAATCAAGGAAAGAAAAGCAGAAGACCTATAAAGGAGCAGGAAGTTGCTCAGAGGGGCAATGTTGAAAATTTAAATAAGGATGAAACGAGCAGTAGATAATTAAACATATAAATGGACTGTTTCAAGGATGATTCACTACACAAGGAGGAATTATGTCAGTCAAAGATAGAGGATTTGCTTCAATGGATCCTGCTAAACAAAGAGAAATTGCAAGCAAAGGCGGAAAGGCAAGCCCAAAGAACTTTAAAAACCGTCCTGAGGCCGAATTAAAAGAAATCGCGCGCAAAGGTGGTAGGGCCAGCCATAGAGGAAAATCTTCTCCAACCAGAGATTAATGTGAACTCTAGGCCGGTCACTTTTACAGACCGGCCTTTAACTAGCTAAAATTACGAATAGATTCATTATGTAATATTTTCCAAACGGTTTCAATTCATTGTGCAGGGTGTTAATTTGTGGGCTTCTAGTAAAAAAAGGAAGCAAAATGAAGAGAATGCCCAAGAAAGTTTTAGCCTCAGTTAGTTTATTCGCCCTAATCGCAAGTTCATGCTCCCCAAATCCTAGAAGGGATCTGAATGCGGACGAAAGAGTCGCGGACATGATGTGGCTTACCTCTAAAATTGAAGCGAATTACGCTCCTCTTAACTATAAAGAAGAAATTCATGGCTTTGACTATGAGGTGATGAAAGATCAATACTTGGAGCTTGCCAAGAAAGATCAAACTAATGAGCAATTCTACCTTCTTATGCATAAATTTGTTGCAGAACTAAAGGATGGGCATGTTAGTGCTTCACTTTCACGCTCTGAACTCTCTGGTCGAAGCAAGTTTGCTTTTCTGGGCTTTGTTGGGCACAGACATGGCGACAACTTTCTAGTAAAGAACTTTGCTCCAACATTTTCGTCTAGCGGATTATACCCGGTAAAGAAGAATGATGAGATTGTTGAATTTAACGGCATGTCTATGAAAGAGGCCGTTGATAAGTATATCAAACCATATAGAAACGTTGGAAACGAGCAGGCAAATTACACTATATTAATGTCAAAACTTTTCATCAGGACATCGCTGTCTATGCCAATGCCTGAGTCAGAGAGTGTTAAGCTAAAAGTTAAAAGAGGTTCTAAAACATTTGAAGTAGAAGTTCCTTGGATCATTGAAGATTACGCTAAATTTGCCAAAAGGCAGAAAGAGGCAGTTGCCCAAATTGCTCAAAGCAAAGGTATAGATGTTAAAGAGGAAGAAAACAAAGCTCAGATGCTTGCTCAACTTGCTGGAGTGCATCCATATGTTACAAACGGATTTGTAAAAAGAGCTCTTAAATCATTGAATGGAAAAAATAGCCTTGATGTGAATGATCTATTGCAAAAAGTATCAAAGCTTGATCCAACAACGACTTTTGAGTTTCAAAAGCCAAGTGCTTTAGGAGAGGACTTTGAGTTTTACAATACATTTATAAATGTGCTCGAAGGTAAAACTCAGGCAAAAGGACCAATTGATTCCCTAAAAGAAGAAAGGTATGTACCTGCAAATATTTACCCTGTTCCAGCGGCCAAAACTTATCCGGCCTATGTGTCCATTAAAGAAAAAGACGGTAAAAGATCAGCTGTAGGTTATATAAGAATTAACACTTTCTCACCAGAAGCTGACGAAGCAGTTGTAATTAAAGAATTTAAAGAGACTTTGAAGTTCTTTAGAGACTTTGGTTTGGAAGGTGTTAAGAATGTTGTAATGGATCTTATTGACAATGGAGGAGGCTCTCTAAGACTTGGACTTAAGATGGCAGCTCTATTAAGCTCTAAGCCAATTCAGATGCCTGGATTACAATACATGTTAAATGACTCTTGGATGGACCAATTTCAAAAGTCATCAACATCTCACATGAACGATGCTGCAAGAGTTCTTTCAGAAAAACCATATAATGAGATGCTTGAGATGTTCCAAAACGGAGAAAGACTGAGCAATAACTACTCTGCACACACGCTATATCCATATGCACTTGTGGCTAATGACGATATGGTAGCTTTCGATAAGGCCTTTGACTTCCAGGTTGCAGTAGTAACCAACGAAATGTGTGCTTCAATGTGTGACATTTTCTCTTCAATCTTGGATGAGAATGATATTGCAGTATTCATTGGTGAGCAAACAATGGGAGCTGGTGGGAATGTTGTAAACCACTTTGTTGCTCCAAACAGCGGTATGAAAGTCTCTCTAACTGAGTCTCTTGTAGTAAGTAGCTCTGGAGAATACTTGGAGAATAATGGTGTTAAGCCAGATATTCAAATGGAAGTTAATAAGTTCAAAAAAACCAAGTATAAGGAAGTAATTAAAGCTGGATTTGATGTCCTTGAATAGAAAATCATAAATAAAGAAAAAGGGAGTGTTTAAACTCCCTTTTTTAGTTTAGTGTTTATTTTACCTAGTTAGTCTTGATAAACTTTTCTTTCTTCTTTCAGGGTTTTTAAAAGGTTATTTGTTTTTTCTGTAAGCTCTCTGTTTGCATTTGAAACACTTTCGTTGTTTGAATTCGCTGGCATTTGAACTGTCTGGTTGTAACTCTCAAGCATACCTTTAAGCTTTAATGAGCACATGACTTCTGACTTTGCTTTAGAGAGAACGGCATCAACAGATTGCTTTTTTGCAATATACTTTGCTTGGCATGCCATACTGTTTACAATCTCCACTTTGGGTCTTTCATGAACCTCGTCACCCCCATTGGGATCGCCCCAGTAAAGAGACCAATTGCTAATCGTTGAAAGGTCTCCACCTTTTCCATATTCAATTTCAAAGCTATCCCTCTCGCACATACCCATGATTTCGCTGAATTTGTCTATTGCTTTTTCAGGTAGATCTCCAAGTTGATCTTCTAAGTATTCATCGAATTGATATCCTGTAATTGGCATTAAGGCGTCCGAATCATAGGCGGCCAACTCTTGTTTTATATAATATAATTTTTCAAAGAAAACCTCTTCATACTTCATGGTTCTGACACTTGCTTTGAAGGTCTTATTATTCGATATTTTTTCTAATTGATTGGTCAGTTTAATTATTTGGGTTCGACATTGGTTAAATTGCTTGGGATTGTTGTTCTCCAACTCAAGGACAGCTTCAGTTAGCTTGCAGCAAAATTGTTCGTTAAGATATTCGTCTGAGTCAAAGCGCAACTTCATGTTATTAACACCATAGTAAGTTTTTTGAACAGGCTTTAACAAAACAGTATCTATAGTGTGGGTTACTATTTTTAAAACACCTTCTATAGCAAAACCTATCAACATATCCACACCAAGAAAAAACGCGTGAGATTTTTTAATTAAAGAAATTCTATCAAAGAACGACGTTGATTTTTTAGCTGCTTCAAAGGCATGGAATATATCAGACTTGTCGACTGCCTCATTTGAAAAGTTTTTAATAAAATCTTCGGATAATAGATCATACTTTTTACCTGTTTTGTTGTTTACAGCAGTTCTCAAAAATGGGTTTACCGTTAAATCAACAATCTCTACATTATTCAAATGGAACTTAAGGTGGTGGTTATTACCTTCGCTATTAACTTTTGCTTTCAAGCTTAGTTGATCAAGCTCCTTTGGAAGTTTTTTTACTTTTTTCAATTTTTTATATCTATCTTTTATTAGGTATTCATATGGAATTGATTCAAGCTTTTTAAGACTAGTGTAAAAAGTTTTATTTACTGTATCTAAAAGGTCATTGGATTTTGCACTTGCTAGGGAAGGTAAAAGAAGCAAAGTTAATAGCTTAGTGTATAATAGGTGTCTCATTAGTTTCTATCCTTTTTTAAATATGCGTCTTTTATGCCAATTAGCAAATGCATACAATAGGTCTGATCGGTATCTGAAGTAATTTCTTTAGGAATAAACAGGGGGGCTGTAAAAGGACAGGTAAGTTAAACATTGTTAAGTATTTAATTTTATGAAGTTTTTCCCTTAATCTTTATCTAGTAAGAACTATCTTCTTTTTTCCTTTTTGAATCGACTTTGCAATCATTGATGTTACTTTTCCGGCCTTGATTACTGGGCCTTTTACAATTATATCATCACCGGGTGCGAGGTTAAGTCGCTCATTGAGCAAAGTCCACTCAGCTCCGAGATGTACGAGCATATACCTTTTTTCGGGTGTCTTCATAAATACTTTCATTGCAGGCATGTCACTTTGGGAGGATAGCACTTTGCTGATCTTTACGATCTTGCCAGGAGCTGTATGAGATTCGGAAATTATTTGGGCCTTGGCCTTATCAACAGCAGCATGTCCTGTTGTTGAGGCCAAAAGTGTGGCACCAAGTAGGCCTAAACAGTGTCTATTAAAGCGCTTTAGCATCACAGTCCTCCTATTGTTACTTAGAATTAAATTTGCAAAGCTAATGCCACGGCACGGAGCGTAGGCCACTTGTCTTGACCAAAAGAGTCTGGCCTGTTAATAAATTCAAGATCATAAAGGAGTTTTGATGCGCAATGAATGTTCTCTAATTGGTGCGGCCGTTGATATAGGGCAACCTAATGAAGGCACTGAGCTGGCACCGAGTTGGCTTAGAGTTAAAGGTTTTAGGGATGTATTTAAAAATAACTTCGCAAAGGTTCATGATTTGGGCGACTTTAGTGCTAAAAAATCCCAAGAAAACCCAAGCTTGAAGACAAAACTCAGTCAGCTAGATCATTATGCAAAAAACTTAAGTGGAATTATTTCTCAAGAGCTTTCAAAGCAACGCTTCGTATTTACGCTTGGAGGAGATCACAGTCTTGCTGCGGGAACATTGGCCGGAACCCTCAGCTACAACCCTGATATGAAGGTTATCTGGGTTGACGCCCATGCAGATATAAATACTCCTGAGACAAGTCCATCTGAGAATACTCATGGAATGCCGGTTGCGCTGGCCATGGGACTTGTTAAACATCCAGACGCTCAAGGAAAGTTTAACTGGATGACAAAGCTTAGGCCTGAGAATATTGCGTATATTGGTCTTAGGGACGTCGATGCCGGTGAGCAAGAATTTATAGATGAGCTTGGTATTCTTGCCTTTACTGCCAATCAGACCAAAGAACTTGGAGTAGAAAAGGTCATACAGGCCATAAAGTCTCACCTCGATCCAAATAATACCTCCGAGTTTCATATTAGCTTTGATGTAGATGGAGTTGATCCAAGCTTTTTTCCAAGTACAGGTACTCCTGTTGCTGGCGGAATTTCTTTGGAAGACGGAAAGAAAATTATTGAATCTTTTGTTGAAACAGGGAGATTGGCAGCACTTGATTTAGTTGAAGTAAATCCACTTTTAGGTGACAAGAGTGCCCTGGAGAAAACACTGGAATCAAGTACTGAGTTAATTTCTCCATTGGGGCCAGGCCCTGTGGATTTACCCCCAACATGGCCAGGCCTTAATCAAGAAGAAACTGTATTTTAAAACTCAGACTCTTCAGCTTCAGGGGAGGAAAATGTTGGGTCCATCTCTTGTTCCCCTGTAAACTCTTCTTCCTGCATCATTTGCCTCTGTTCATCAAGCTGGGCATCTTCTAGATAGCCCTCATCCGCTTGCATGGATTCGTCAAATTCTTGCTGTTCCTGTATCTCTTCTTGAAAATTTAAGTCATCATTGCTGGTAGGTGACTCCATAGCTGTGTCTGGAGTGTTTGTAAATGAGGCATCCTCTTCAAAGCCTTGTGCATAAGAGAACAGGGAAATAACAGCTGCAAATAAAATTAACTTCATAAATTTCTCCTTTTTGTTGGGATTATGCAATTAATTTATGCAACTTGAATGCCCTCAACACTTAGAAATAGGCCATATCTAAGGTTAGTCTTTTTCTAAAAACGAAAAGGTGGTGTAAGAATTTAAAAAAAATGGGAGGAAGTTTTGAATATTTATGAAGAGCTTAAAAAAGACCATCGAGAAATTAAAATGATGTTGAATGAACTTGTCGGGCTAGATAAGAATGACGACTTCAGATTTCTATTGATCTCCCAAATCAGAAGCGCAATTTTATCACATTCACGTGCCGAAGAAGCGGTACTATATAACGCTTTAAGGCTTCATGAGGACAGGCCATATAAGCTAGGTATGAAGGGGTACAAGGAGCACTTTGAGATCGAAGCACTCTTGCGGGGACTCCAGCTCATGGATCGTCTTGACGCCAACTGGAAGCCAATGGCCAGAAAGCTAAGAGATTTGTTAAATGCGCATTTAAACCAAGAAGAAAAAGAAGCCTTCACTCTGAGTAAACTCTATTTTAATCCAATCGAGGCCCAAAAAATGGGATATGCTTTTAGAGCTTTAAAAGACAAAGTAGAGCAGGAAGGGGATGCTCAAACCACTGTTGATATGATGGTAAACCTACTTCCACCAAAATACTCTACAAAGCTCATGAATAACTTTAAAAACGCTCAGATGTAATGGCATCTTTTAATGAATTGCCTTTGAGGATTGCAAGTACAACATTCAGGTTTTGATAGTGCCAAAAGTTTCCTAGATGGCCTCCCCATGGAAAGAGAATGAACCTATCTTGAAAGGTTTTGGAAAAGTACTTTATGTCATTTTTATTTATAAGAAAATCATCCTTGTTGTGAACTAAGTACACGTTATTATTTGTTCTAAAATAAGAGTCCAAAGAATATAAACTATTTCTTCTCCCAAGCTTTGTGATTGTGTCGCTTGGGTCATAGTTGTGAATTCTAAAAGGCAGTACTATATTTCTTATATATTGATTTAAAGTTAAATCTCTTATTTCTCTGCCTGACATTACTGCTGTTCCTGAAAGATCTCCTCGATCGTGTAGTAGAACCTTTTGCACTGACTCTGCCACTTTAGGCAAGGATTCAGTTAATGCATAACCAACCATTGCTTCAGATTGGTAAGGACTAAAGTTTAGTTTGCGAACGTAGTTTTTGTATATTGGTATGGAGGGTTCATACCTTTGGAAACGATATTTTAAATAT
>CEUD01342419.1_pt1 | contig 17479 bp, 14 predicted proteins | sample 356481 | NCBI WGS metagenome assembly CEUD01 (sample SAMEA2623314, study PRJEB7988) | marine metagenome | isolation source: saline water (ENVO:00002010), including | reverse complement strand
TGGCTGCCAAAAACGGTATCGATAACGCTGCAGGCATGAAAAAGCACGAAATAATCTTCGCTTTGCTTAAGAAACATGCAGAAGCAAAAGAAGCTATTTACGGGGAAGGTGTTCTTGAGATCTTGCCAGATGGGTTTGGCTTTTTAAGAAGTCCTGGCTACAACTACCTTCCTGGAGCGGATGATATCTATGTTTCACCAAGCCAGATTAGAAGATTTAGCTTAAGAACTGGTGATACTATAAATGGAGAGATTAGACCTCCAAAAGAGGGAGAGAGATACTTTGCCCTTTTAAAAGTAGAAAAAGTTAACTTTCAATCCCCTGAGAAGCATAAGCAAACAGTACTTTTTGATAACTTAACACCACTTTATCCAAATACTAAAATCAACCTTGAAGACAAGCCAACCAATTATTCTACAAGAATTATTGACTTGTTTGTTCCACAGGGGTTTGGGCAAAGATGTTTAATTGTTGCTCCACCAAAAGCTGGTAAGACTGTTCTTCTCCAGGACATCGCCAATGCTATCTCTGGAAATCACAAGAAAGCAAAACTAATCGTTTTATTGATTGATGAAAGACCGGAAGAAGTAACAGATATGAAAAGAAACGTTGATGCTGAAGTTGTTTCTTCAACGTTTGACGAACCTGCAAGCCGTCACGTTCAGGTTGCCGAGATGGTTATTGAGAAGGCTAAAAGACTTGTTGAAGCAGGACAAGATGTTGTTATCCTACTTGATTCAATTACTAGACTGGCGAGAGCGTACAACACTGTAATCCCACCAAGTGGTAAGATCTTGTCTGGTGGTGTTGATTCTAACGCGCTTCATAAGCCAAAAAGATTCTTTGGAGCTGCAAGAAATATTGAAAATGGCGGATCTCTCACTATTATTGCAACTGCTCTTGTTGATACTGGTTCAAGAATGGATGAAGTTATCTTTGAGGAATTTAAGGGTACAGGTAACTCTGAGATTCAACTAGATAGAAAGCTAATGGAAAAGAGAATTTTCCCTTGTTTGGATATTAATAAGTCTGCAACTAGAAAAGAAGACCTTCTAATGGATCAAGGTGACCTGAGCAAGGTATTCGTTCTAAGAAGAGTGCTTCACCCAATGAACACTATCGATTCTATGGAGTTTGTTTTGGATAAAATAAAAAATTCTAAGACTAATACGGACTTCATGGAATCTATGAACGGCTAATACATGTGGCGATCTTTCAAGTTCACTTCTTTCTTGGGCCATGGGCTGCTTTCAGACAATGGAGGCAGCAAGAAAGAACATAGAACAGCCGAGGGATCGCAAAACATTTTCTTCATCGCAGCTAGGATCGATGAGGGAATAACCTTAATAAAAAAAAAACACTCATTTCCACTCACCAGACCTGAGTTTAAAGAATTTAAATACTTAAGAGGATCTTCCTTCTTCCTTGAGTCTCTTGAACTTCTGATCGAAAAGATGTTAGTTGCACCCAAGAAAGGACTTTTCATCTCCCTAGTCTTAATTCTGGTTTTTAGCTTATTTCCTTCTATGATATTAGTAGAGTTGCCTCTGATATTGAGTCTAAGCTGGGGTCCTGATAGTTCACTTTACCTAACAATCGACACCGTCTTTAAGGTGCTTTGGTTTTATGTATTAATAAAAACACTCTCAAAGATCTCTCCATTTAAGATGGTATTTAGCTCCTTTGCGGCCCATGCAGGTTTGAGTAAATCGATTAACCGCTTAGGGTTTTTGACCAGTGTCTTTGTTATGACTTTTATACTGTCGAATCATCTTCTTTATAGTGTTGGAGAAGCTTTGCCATTGGGGCTAAGAGAAGTGTATATTGGGATGTGGAGATTGTTATTGTGTTTAGGAGTTGCTTCTGCATTGTATGAAGTCTTACTTCTACAGAATAAGATCTTCACTAGATTTGCTGGAATTTTTCAATCGGCCTTAACACCTGTGCCGGATACTGACTCCTGGGAAATTGCACAAATCGAGGCTTTTGCTTTAAATGAGTTAAAAAGGTACAACATAAAAAATAAAAACGTTTCTAATGATAGTTGTTGTTTCATAAAAGTTTCAGATAAGTCGGAGCTTCACTCAAACAACAATGATTGGAAGAAATTCTTGGAGCAATAAAAAATGTCAATGTTTGATAAACTAGACGAAGTTGTAAATCGTTACGAAGAACTTACAGAAAAAATGGCGGACCCAACACTATATGATCGCCAAAAAGAGTTTAAAGCTGTCTCTGAGGAGCGCTCAAATATCGAAGAGCTTGTTCAAACATACAAGCACTATAAGAAGATAAAGAACGACCTTGAAGGGGCGAAAGATCTTCTAAAGTCAGAGACTGATGAAGAAATGAGAGAGATGGCAAAAGAAGAAATTTCTGAGTATGAATCAGAAATGCCTGGCCTTGAAGACAAGCTTAAAATTCTTCTTCTCCCTAAAGATCCATTGGATAATAAGAACTGTATCGTTGAAATCAGGGCAGGTGCCGGTGGAGACGAGGCATCAATCTTTGTTCAAGATGTTTGGAGAATGTATAAAAACCATTGGTCAACTCTTGGCTTTAAATCTGAGTTGGTATCAGTGAGTGAATCAGACAAAGGTGTAAAAGAAGTTATTCTGAATGTTACAGGGGAGAAGGTTTATTCTCAGATGAAGTATGAATCTGGAGTTCACCGCGTTCAAAGAGTTCCTGAGACTGAGTCTCAGGGCAGAGTTCACACATCCACTATTACTGTGGCCATAATGCCGGAAGCGGATGAAGTTGAATTTGAGCTAGATATGAATGAAGTACGTATCGACGTTTATCGCTCTGGTGGAAAAGGTGGACAGTCAGTTAACACTACCGACTCGGCCGTTAGGGTTACCCACACTCCAACAGGCGTGCAGGTTGCGATTCAGGATGAAAAATCACAGCATAAAAATAAAGAGAAGGCCTTGAAAATTCTAAGGGCCAGAATTTATGACAGTATGGTTCAGGCCGCTCACGATGTGGAAGCTGAAAAAAGAAGAGGTCTAGTAGGCAAGGGTGATAGATCTGAGAGAATTAGAACTTATAACTTTCCACAGGGGCGTTTAACTGATCACAGAATCAATTTAACACTTTATAGTTTGGATAAAATTATAGAGGGAGACTTATCCCCAGTTGTTGATGCTCTAGTGGCACACAATCAGGCACAACTTCTTAAGGGTGAAGAAGATTAAAACCGTTGAGAGCTTCATCCAGTGTTTTTTTGATGAAAACATTGAGCACTTGAAGCTCAACTACCCGGGTATAAATCCCAATAAATTAATCGATGTTTATTGTCAGTTCTTTTCAACATCAGCTCAGGAAGCCATGACATTGGATGAGAGAAACTCCTTCTTTATGCGAATAAGGGAGGGAGAGCCTCTAGAGTACATTCTTGAAGAGAAGTTTTTCTTCAATTCTCCGTTCTATGTAAATCCTGATGTATTGATACCAAGGAATGAAACTGAAATCCTGGTGGAAAAGTCCTTGGAGCTTATCTCCAAAAAGGGATGGAAAAGCTTTGCTGATATCGGAGTGGGTTCCGGCTGTATATCTTTAAGCCTTCTTACTGAAAGTATCAAACCTTTAAAAGGTGTGGCCGTAGATATCGATGAAAACGCATTAGAAGTATGTGAAATAAATCGAAGAAGACTCAAAAGCAAGATGCCTCAATCTTCTTCTTTGAAATTGTTACTTGGCGATCGTCTTGATCCTTTAAAGGAGTCTGTAGACTTTATTGTAACAAACCCTCCTTATATTGATGATGATCTTGGCAAAGAAGGTGTGCACCATCAAACCGATACTTATGAGCCTAAACTAGCACTTTATCTTCCAGCTGAAAGTTATGAGCTTTGGTTTGAAAAGTTTTTTAGAGATTCATTTGAAAAAATCAATGATGGTGGAGCATTGTTGATGGAAGGCCATGAAGATAAGCTTGAGCGACTTAGGGAAATGGCATTGACAGTGTTTGGGAGTGCTGAAATTATTCAAGATTATACCGGTGCCAATAGATTTTTATTTGCTTATAAAGATTAAAAAAAGAACTTAAGGAAAAGTTTTATGGATTATTTAGATATTAAAGGACCGTGCTCTTTCAAAGGCACTGTTAGTGTCTCAAGCTCAAAGAATGCGTCTTTACCAATTCTTGCGGCGACATTGCTCTATCCTGGAAAATGTAGTTTTACAAACCTTCCTGAACTGAGTGATATCGATTTCTTTATTCAAATTCTTCAAAGTTTAGGCGCAACTTGCAGTAAAGATTCTGTTGACGCAAGCAAGATCACCTCATACCAAGCAGACTACGATCTCGTAAGAAAGATGCGAGCGTCTGTACTAGTCTTAGGCCCATTATTATCACGTTTCAAACAGGCAAGGGTATCTCTTCCCGGAGGATGTGCAATCGGCTCGAGACCTGTGGACATTCATCTTAGTGGGATGGAGAAGCTAGGAGCGAAAATTAAAATAGAAGCAGGCTATATTGAGGCAAGTTGTAATGAATTGAAAGGAGCAAAAATTGTTCTGCCTTTTCCTTCGGTTGGTGCCACAGAAAACCTTATGATGGCAGCAGCTTATGCAAAAGGTGAAACTGTAATAGATAATGCTGCAAGAGAGCCTGAAATCGAGGATCTTGCAAATTTTATGATTAAGCTTGGTTTTGATGTAAAGGGGGCAGGTAGCTCAACAATTAGCATCAATGGCAAGCAAATTGATGAAATTGGTACAAAAGAAGTTGTCCATGAAATCATAGGTGATCGAATTGAAGCTGCAACATATATCATAGGTGCTTTGATAACAAATTCTGAGGCCAGAGTAGAAGGGTTTAAAAGTGCACACTTGGATATTGTATTAGACACCCTTAAGACAATGGGAGCTCAACTGAAGATAGAAGAAAACGCTGTTGAGGTCAAAAAGTCTGGACAGTTATCAGGAGTTAGAGTGGAGACTGCTCCTTATCCTGGTTTTCCAACAGATGCACAAGCTCAACTAATGGCGTTAATGGGTGTTTGCAAAGGTGACTCTCAAATCTCTGAACATATCTTTGAAAACCGTTTCATGCATGTTCCTGAACTTGCTCGCATGGGTTACGATATCAAAGTGGATGGCCGAGTGGCATATATTAAGGGAGAGTCCAAATTGGTTGGAGCACCTGTAATGTGTACTGACCTAAGGGCAAGTGCAGCATTGGTCTTGGCGGCCATGGCAGCAAATGGCAATTCTCAAATTAATAGGATTTACCATTTGGATAGGGGATACGAGAAGCTGGCCGACAAGTTGAAAAGCTTAGATGTTAATATAGAGAGGGTGAAACAATGAGTGACTGTTTATTTTGTAAAATCGTTCAAGGTGAAATTCCATCTAAGAAAGTATACGAAGATGAAAATGTTCTTGGCTTTCATGATATAAGCCCAAACGCCAAAGAGCACTACCTCTTTATTTCAAGAGATCACTCAACCAATGTTAATGATATGTCTGAAAGGAATCCAGATTCTATTGTTCACGTTTTTAATGCCATTCGAAAGTTTACTAAAGAAAGTGGGTTGGAAGAAAGTGGCTTTCGCGTAGTTACCAATACAAATAGAAATAGCGGACAGATCGTCTTCCACACACACTTTCATGTTCTCGGGGGAGAGCCTCTTAAGGGCTTTGGCGCTTAATTCTTTTGGAACGGCCTGTTTCAGGAACACTGTTTCAGAAACAAGCTGTTTCGGCCAATGTGAAAAAAATACACTAATCTGGCCTCAGCAATTGAGACTGTTGGCAATCTATCCTATTACCTTCTTATACAAAAATGAGTTGCAAAGAATTGTTTGCGCTCTTTGTCGAATACCCCAACGACAAACGGAGAAGAACGATGGATATTTACACCTACACAAGGCCAGAGCTTTACCTCAAAGATATGCTTGCTGCCAAAAAAGAAAAGAATCCCCAATTTTCTTTAAGAGCGTGGGCAAGACTTCTAGGTATGAAAACACACACACCTCTGCAATTGATGCTGGCAAGCAAAAGACCAATTCCTAAAAAGTATATCCCGCTTTTTGGAAAATCCCTCAACTTGTCCGATGAAGAAGTTATTTATTTGGAAATAATGATTGACCATCAAAGAGCAAGAAATGAGGAACAAAAGAAGAAGTGTTTTGATCGCATGCAAAATGCAAGAAACACAAAGCTTTCTCAAAATGAAGAAGCCTCAGAGGAAGAAAACACTCCTAATTTGGTATTAATCAAGACTGAAGAGTCTTCGGCCAATATTTATAATTAAAAAAAGAGGTTGAACCTCTTTCTCTCTCTCTCAATACTCTTTCCGTCTTGGTCTCCCCTCAGACCAAGGCGGATTTTTTTATTGCTCTGTTTGAAGCCCTGAAAAGATAGCAATCAATATAGATTTTTGAAGCTGGTTGAAGCTTTTTAATTTTGCCATCATTAGTATAGGGCTTAGACCTATTTGGACGGTGGCGACAAGTTTGCCATTTGAAGAGTCAAATTCGGTGATGTTAAAGAACTCGCCAAATTCATTTTCATATTCTTTCATTACCTGCTCTTCTTTTTCCTGTCCTTCAAAAATTTGAGGGCTTTTGAAGCCTGTTACAAAAGAGTGGGAGAGGCTTGGTTTGTCATTTTTAGACCCTTCAGACTCTCTTACATCATGAAAAATTGCTGTAAGTTCCAATGTTCCAAGGTTTGTTTTGATTAAAAACCACAGCTCCTCAAAGAAAGCATTGCGGTCGGTGCGCCACAAATCTTTGAGGTAAGTTATGGTTGGGTAAAGGTGTTCAATTGTCTTGATATTATTATTTAAAAGCCAACGAGCGTTAATTTTTGCATAAACTTCACACAACTGCTCATAACTTAAAGAATCAAAAGACTCTATGTCTAGGCCAAGGCTGTCGGCCCCAACCACAGGATAAAACTTCTCTTCATCTTCAAAAGTTTTTTGAAGTCCTTCTGGAGGATTTTGCCCAATGTATAGAAGGAGATTTAGATTTGTTTCTTTGATTTCAACAGTGTCTAAAACTCTAGACTCTATGGTTGATGAGTCCACCTTAAGCTCTTTTAGCAAAAATTGGCTTTCAGACTTTACTAGTCCTATGTTGATTTGCATGGCCGAATATCCTCTTAAATTGGTCAGTTATGAATTTAAAGCATTCTAACAGAGCTTGATTTAAGTTACAATACTGGCATGAGCATAACAAAGTGCGTAGTAATATTTATTTTTCTTTCTCTTAATGCTTCAGCTCAGGACGAGCGCTTCTTTCGTAAAATCTTTACCAATGAATTGAATTTAGAGTCACCTAAACCGGCCGCAAAGGTCGAGGTCTCGAGCCCACTCTACATGGTCGATATAAATAGAGATGGTATCAAAGAGGGACTTGTGACCCATAAGAAGGACGGACAAGATTACTTTCAGATTAAAGATAAGTATGGTGTGCTTAAATTTTCTGAGAAGCTTAAGGCAAAAGGGCTCGATTCAAGCATTTACAAAGTTGAATTGAAAACAGTCAATTCTAAGACCGATTTACTCTTAATCCATTTTTATGAAGGCTACTCTGGAGTCTTTGATTATAAGGCCACGGCAAGACTCTATTTTGTTGTTATTGAAGATAGAGATTTAGATAAGGTCTATTCCTACAAAGGGCCAGCTATTTTTCTTGAAAGAGAGAAGGTTGGAAACCAATATAATTTGAGAAAGTATCACGTGAATGTCTTAGATTATAACAAGGACGGACACAATGAAGTGTCCGTAACTTATAACAATATTCAACGCTTGTTTTTCTATAAAACCAAAGGTCTTTGGCAGGCCCTTTAGGAAGCCTTTTTGATTTCTTCGCTTTCTTCTGAAACTTCTTTTTTGTAATCAGCTAGCTGTGCTACATTTCCTGTCTCAGCGGATTGCTCTCTAGTTATTCCAGAGCCTCTTGTTATCCCATACCACATAGCAAATGGAAGCATGATAAAGCTAAACAATACTATTGTTGGAACCCACTCAGACCAAGGAGAACTAGAAGTCCCTTTGTACGCGGGAACGGTGTTTCCAAAGGCGAACTTAAACTGCTCTCCCTTGTAATTTTCAGAATAGCTTTCGGGCTCAACACCCACAAAATCTTCCACCGCTGGTTTTCTTGCATGGGCCAAAGGCATAATAAATAGGGCTATTAATCCAAAAAACAAAAAATTCTTGATCTTCATACAGGTCTCCTTGGATGACTTTTCGGCTATTTTTGGCCATTTCTTAATGCTTGTTTGAGCACGGCAAAATTGACCCAAATAATATGTACTAAAGTTCTTGTTTATATCTTCCGATATGCCGATTAAGTTGAACCTGCTTAAGGGCAAAAGTATGAAAGAATTTACCGCAATTGTTGTTTTAATGTCTATTTTCACCTTCGGTTTAGGCGAAGCTGGACTTTGGGAAGACTTCAAAAAAACGGCTGAGACCACTCATAAATATGAGTACAAGGCCTTGAGTTATTCCAAAGAGATTCGAATGCTTAAAAAGCAAAATGAATCGCTTCAAGCTGAAATTGCAAAATTGAAGTCTGAAAAAGAGCACCTTAAAATGGCAATGACAGGAAGTAAACGAAATAGGGCGATCGCCAGCATTCCCAAGAAAAGTGTGAACGACTTGGTGAATTTTGACCTTTACAAGTGGAGCCCTGAGAAGCTTTTAGGTGTGGGAGAAAAGGCGCTTCACTTCAAAAAGTATGAAAAGTCCGCTCAATTTTATAATACGCTTTTAGAGAAGTATCCTGAGCATGCTTCAATAAATGACAAAGTCCTTTTTGAGGCTGGCATCGCTGCGTATGAATCACAAAAACATTATGACTGGGCCGTGACTCACTTTTCGGCTCTTGTTAGAAAGCATCCTAGATCAAATTTATACCGTGGGGCCAAGTTGTGGTTAGGTCTATCCCATTTCCACAAAGGCAATCATGAAAAATTTGTAGCAACGGTTGAAGAGTTTAGATCAAAGTATAGAAATACCAAAGAGTGGAAAGTTTTAAGCAATTATTACGAAGACATCGCTTTTAGATACAAGAAGTAGGTTCATATGCGCTCAATCGCTTTATTCATTTTTTTATTTTCAATGCAGGCCCAGGCAAAAATAATTGCAAGGGTCTTAGACGTTGGCGGCAATTCTTTTGTTTTTGACTCTAGAGGACAGTCTCAACAGCTCAGATTTGGATCTAAGATTTATGATATGTCTGAAGTTATGGTGGATGATTCATCCTATTTAACGGTACTTGATCAGTCAGATAATATTCACCATCTTGCAGGTGGAACTTACGCTAAATTCTTCAATAATCTTTTAGAAATTAAGAATGGCTATGTGTGGACGAGCGCTAAGAATCCAGCCTTTATAAATACTATTAACTCTGTGATTAGTTATAAAGGCGGGCAGTTTATAACTTCGGTGAATAGTTCTGCACTTAAGACTCAAGTCTTATCTTTGACGGCCTCGCCAAAGCTTGCAAGTTCACTAGAGCCAAATTTGTCCATAGATGTCCCTTCAGGACATTTTTCTTTTATTGATCAAACTTATGAGAAAGGGCTTCCAAGAAGACCGACGCGTGTAGGGCTAAATTCTTACAAAAGCATAAAGGGCCTTTTTGCCAATGTAAAAGGACTTGAAAAAACAACTTTTGAAAAAACTCTATTCTCGGCGGAATCTCCATCTGTAGTAAGAAAAATAGCCTCTGTTGAACCAAGCGTTCAATCTCATCCCACTTCGAGAATTGGGAAGCAGAAGGGCAAGGTTATTTTTATAAAAACCGCCTCTAGAAATCCTGCAAGTGTTCAAAAAGAAAGTGCTATGGATTATTACAAATCAATGATGCCAAAGCCTAAAAAGAAAGTTGTAAAAAAGCCTAAGAAGGTCAAGATTAAGTACTTCGGGTTTGATTTCAACAATAAAGAATCCAAGACTTCAGCAAAAAAGAGTAAGGTTGTTGTAAGCCCGTCAATTGTAAATAAAGTTGATAATGTGCAAAGAGTTCCAGCCTCGGCCCACACTATGGGAATTGTTCACGATATCAATTCAGCATTTGAGAAAAGCCTAAATAATAAAGTAATAAATAATAGGCGACACTCTGACGAGGTTAATCAATTGATCGATGAACTCAAGAGTTTCAAGAAAGATTACTCCAAACATTACTAAGGCAAAAAAGGCCTTATCCTATTGAATTTCAATGAATTGTTATAAACTCTAGTTACATAAAATTTAATGTAACGAGGGTTTATATGTTCTACAAAGACGAGCCTGGCCTAACATACGATGATGTATTGTTAATGCCAAATTACTCTGAGGTTCTTCCTCATCAGGCAAAGCTTGAAAGCCGATTCACCAAAAATATTTCACTAAAAATTCCCATTGCTTCCTCGGCAATGGATACTGTAACTGAATCTGCAACGGCAATTAAAATGGCGCAACTTGGTGGTATTGGCGTCATCCATAAAAACCTTTCAGTCAAAGAGCAGGCCAAAGAGGTCACCAAGGTTAAAAAGTTTGAGTCAGGTATTGTCCTGGATCCTATAACTGTTCGGGAGGACGATACCTTATCAGCTTTAAACGCTTTAATTAAGAAGTATGGATTTTCAGGTTTTCCCGTCGTTGACAGTGAGAACAAGGTTGTTGGCATTGTTACAAACCGAGATGTCAGATATGAAAATGAAAACTCCAAGCGGGTAAAAGATATGATGACTGACAGGGAGCACTTGGTAGTTGCTCCAGAGGGCATCTCGTTAAGTGATGCTAAAAAGATTCTTCACACTCATAGGGTGGAAAAACTTCCCGTTGTCGATGAAAACGACAAGCTTCTAGGAATTGTAACTATCAAAGATATTCAAAAGTCTATGGACTACCCAAGTGCGAACAAAGATCAGTTGGGGCGCTTAAGAGTTGCTGCAGCTGTTGGGGTTGGCGAAAAAGAGCTAGTTCGTGCCAAGGCCTTAATAGAGGCCGGAGTTGATGCTGTTGTTGTGGATACGGCACACGGTCACTCCAAAGGCGTAATGGAGATGGTTAAAAGTGTAAAAGACATCAGCAAAGACGTTGATGTTGTGGCGGGAAATGTGGCCACAGCAAAGGCATGCGAAGACTTAATTAAATGTGGTGCTGACGGTATTAAGGTTGGCATTGGCCCAGGATCAATATGTACAACAAGAATTGTTGCTGGAATTGGTGTGCCGCAGTTACAGGCCTTGCTTGATTGCAGAGATGTTTGCATGAAAGCCGACGTGCCTTTCATTGCCGATGGTGGAATCAAGTTCTCTGGTGATATTGTAAAAGCTTTGGCCGCCGGAGCGGAGACTGTAATGATCGGCTCTCTGTTTGCCGGGACGGATGAAACTCCAGGGGAGCGTGTTATTTATCAGGGACGTGCATATAAAATGTATAGAGGCATGGGCTCACTAGGGGCAATGGTTAAAGGCTCCAAGGATAGATATGGACAGGCCAGTGTGTCAGAAGAAAATAAACTAGTGCCGGAAGGTATTGAAGGCCAGGTCCCTTACCGTGGACCTCTTGAAGAAAATATTTACCAATTGCTTGGCGGGATTAGATCTGGAATGGGCTATACCGGATCATCCAATCTTAAAGAGCTTAGAGATAAAGCAAAATTTGTGAAAATCTCTCCAGCAGGCCTTCAAGAGAGTCACCCTCACCAAGTTACAATTACTAAGGAAGCCCCTAACTATAGGTTGAAATAATATGAGCGATGTTTGGATTGTTGATTTTGGTTCTCAGTACACCCAGTTAATTACTAGAAAAGCTAGAGAGCTAGGTTATTCTAGTGTCATTATAACTGTTGATGATGCATTTGAAAAAATTGATAAAGGGGAAACACCTCTTGCATTTATTCTTTCTGGAGGACCTCATTCTGTCTTTGAAGACAAGACTGATTATACTAAAATTTTTAAGGCAGGAAGACCACTTCTTGGTATTTGTTATGGGATGCAGCTTATAGGGCAGTATCACAATGGTGTGGTTGAAAAGGGCGAAGTTGGAGAGTATGGTCACTCAACAGTACTTTCGGAAAACAATTTTTCTTTTCCTGGTATGCCGAAATCATTTAATGTCTGGATGAGCCACTCTGATCATCTATCTAAGGCACCTGAAGGTTTTGAAATAATTCTAAAAAGTAATAACGGTCTTATTGCTGGCATTGAGAATAAAGATCAAAAGATCATGGCCTTGCAATTTCATCCAGAAGTTAATCACACAGAGTTTGGAAAGGAAGTTTTAAAGCATTTCTTTCATGACATTGCCAATGTTCAGCCAAACTGGTCGAACAAGGTCATGCTAGAAACTTGTCTAGAAGAAGTAAGAGAAGTTAAAGGATCAAAAGTTCTATGTGCTTTCTCCGGCGGTGTTGATTCGCTTGTTGCTGCGACTATTGCTCAAAAAGAGCTTGGTGATGACCTGTATTGCTTTTTTGTCGATAACGGGCTTTTAAGACCACAAGATCACAATCACATTATAACGCTTCAAAAAGAAACAGGGTTAAACATAGAAATTGTGGACGCCAGTGAGGCCTTTCTCAGTAAACTTAAAGGCGTGGATGATCCAGAGAAAAAACGAAAAATTATAGGAAACACTTTTATTGAGGTTTTCGAAGACAAGGTTAAGAGTTTTGAGAAAGACAAGGGAATTAACTTTGAATATCTTCTTCAGGGAACACTTTATCCAGATGTTATTGAGTCTATAAGCCCTCATAAAAAAGGTGGAAAGTCTGTAACCATTAAATCCCACCATAATGTTGGGGGTCTTCCTGAGAGAATGAACCTGAAACTACTGGAGCCTCTAAAGTTCTTATTTAAAGATGAAGTTAGACAATTGGGTGAAGCAGTTAGTTTAAAACATGACTGGGTTTATCGTCATCCTTTTCCTGGCCCTGGCATTGGGGTTAGAGTTCTCGGTGAACTTCTTCCTGAATCAATTAAAAAAGTTCAAGGAAGTGATCAAATCTTGTTTGAGGAACTCAAAGAGCAGAATTTATACGAGGCCTGCTGGCAGGCCTTCACTGTTCTATTGCCAGTGAAAACTGTTGGTGTAAAGGGAGACTCTCGTGCCTATGAAGAGGTCATCTGTGTGCGAATAGTTAATTCCACCGACGGAATGACCGCCACATGGACTGATCTGCCACACAGTTTTCTTAGCAAAGTAAGTAATAGAATTACCAATGAGGTAAAAGGCGTTACTAGAGTGGTTTATGACATCACCTCTAAACCTCCTGGTACGATAGAGTGGGAGTGAAAACTCTTTTTATTTAGTTTGTTTTTTCGTTTTGTTTATCATTTTTACCAACAGGTTCCGCTTTCGCGAATTCCCCCTGTCAAAAGGTTAAAAAGAGTTTTAAGGACGAAAGCGGCTTTGAAGTTTATGTTTTGGAGTACTTCCCGAAGTCGTTCCCACTGATTTTCAATTAAAATTGTTGGATCACTGGCGGCCCTAGTACGTTTTAAAGCTTTCTTGGGGACATAAAGCCTCAGTGGTTTTGACGTGGCCTTTCTACTCCGACGATATTGTGGAGTTCTTTAAGAAGCCTTCCAAATCGCTTACAGAGTGGTGACTTCCACAAATTTTTGGCAAAATTGCTTGATTTGATCCATATCAATAATTTTTAATCAAATTTTATTTAAAAAAGGAATGCCAGGCCAAGTGGCTGAATTTCTTCAAAAAATCCTTACAGTTTAAGTCGATTTTAAAAAGTTGTTTTCCCAAATCTCTCTACCCCTATAATTTCAATTACGAAGATTTCGAAGGGGGGCCAATGGCAAATAAAGAAGTATTCCTGGAAAGTTTAAGATCACAGTACAGGAGTGACATTGAAATGATCATTAAAGAGTGTCAGCATTTTGGAAGAACGTGGCTTGATATTGAGGCCCTCAACAGCAAGCTTGGTCAACTTCACGACTTTGCCAGTATGGCCGGTCTCTCTGAAGATGAGTGGCTGGAACTAATTTATGAACTATCTCCAGAAGTTTATGAAAACCTAGATTTTGGGGTTATCGCAGCTTAAATAACTTATCTAGAAGGCCTTGGGAATCCAAGGCCTTTTTATTTTTCCAAAATTCTTTTTTCAGGCCTGCCAGTCGGGATTTCCACGTGTTGACGCATGTTGTAATTTTTTACAATATTAGACAAAAATGGGATAATGCCTTCACACACAGTTAGCGAGGCAATTCCAATGAAAAATCCTTTTATGCACGCCGAGAGGCCAATTAAGGAAACCCATCCAGATAGTTTTGTTCATCTTCATTTGCACACTCAATACTCTCTTCTTGATGGAGCGTTGAGACTGGATGATTTGTTTGAAAAAGCAAAAGAATATAATATGCCTGCCATTGCGTGTACTGATCACGGCAACATGTTTGGCGCGATTGATTTTTATACAAAAGCAATTAAAGCAGGGATTAAACCAATCCTTGGGTCCGAAGTTTATTTCACTCCTGGCTCGAGGTTTGATAGAAGGCCGCCTAAGAAAAATAGAACGCTTGACTCTCAAGATGAAGAGGAAGGGAAGTATCAGATTCACCACTTGGTTCTTCTGTGCAAGAACGAAGTAGGCTATAAAAATCTTTGCCAACTTCTTTCCAAAGCATACTTGGAAGGAATGTACTACAAGCCAAGAGTGGACATTGAGTTGTTGCGCGAATATGGTGAAGGTCTGATCGCAACTACCGCTTGTCTTAAAGGGGAAGTAGCCTTTAACTTTTTCACTGGCCAGGACGAGAGAGCAGGGCAGGCCATTCAAAAACTCAAAGATGTTTTTCAAGATGACTTTTACTTGGAGATCCAAAGACATGGACTAGAGGAAGAGCAAGTCTATGAGAAAATTATCGAGTATGGTAAAGCAAATGATATAAAGCTTGTCGCAACCAATGACTGTCACTACTTAACTAGAGAAGATGCCGCTGCCCAGGAAGTTCTTTTATGTATTCAGACACAGAAGACTTTTATGGACGAAAAGCGGATGAAGCTTACTGCAGATGAGTTTTATTTTAAGTCTGCAGATGAAATGCGTGAGCGCTTTTCAGATTTACCTGAATCTTGTGACCACACACTGGAGATTGCTGATAAGTGTAATTTGGAAATCACTTGGCACGACGACGATGGAAAACAAATCTATCACCTGCCTGACTTTAAACAGTTTATTACTACAGGGGAAACTGAGGAGGACTTCTTTAAGAGGATGGCCCAAGAGGGTCTTGAGGAACGATTTAAAGGTCCCCATTTTACGAAACTAGTTAAACAAGACAACTGGGAAGAGGAACTCAAGCCTCAGTATTATGAAAGACTTCAGGTTGAGATCGACACGATTTTAACTATGGGGTTTCCAGGTTACTTCCTTATTGTATCCGACTTCATAAAGTGGGCAAAAGACAATGATATACCTGTCGGCCCGGGAAGGGGTTCCGGTGCCGGCTCATTAGTTGCTTACGCAATGAAGATTACCAATATTAACCCGCTTCCATACAACCTTCTATTTGAGAGATTTATCAATCTTGAGCGTATTACAATGCCCGACTTTGACGTCGACTTTTGCCAAGATAGAAGACCTGATGTTTTAGACTACGTTACAAAAAAGTATGGCGAGGACAAAGTTGGTCAGATCATCACATTCGGTAAGCTTCAGGCCAAGGCCGTAATTAGGGACGTTTCTCGAGTGTTTGGTCTTCCTTACGCCGAAACCGACGCCTTAGCAAAGCTCATACCCGATGAGCTTGGAATCACACTTCATAAAGCTATTGATATGGAACCAAAGCTTGCAGAGCTTGAGGAACGTGATCCAAAAATTAGAAGAATCCTTCATATCTCAAAAAGACTGGAGGGTCTTCTAAGACATGCTTCTGTTCACGCATGTGGTGTTATTATCACAAACGATCCACTCGTTAACTACTGTCCTCTTTATAAAGGCAGAGAGGGGGAGCAGGTCGTTCAGTTTGATAAAGACTTCTCCGAGCTCATAGGACTTGTAAAGTTTGACTTCCTTGGACTAAAGACTCTTACCGTTATTAAAAACGCATCCAACTTCATTCAAAGGGATCATGATCCTGACTTTGATATTGAATCGATTGATATGGAAGACCAGGCCGTATATGACTACGTGTCTGAAGGAAAAACCACTGGGGTTTTTCAACTAGAGTCCTCTGGGATGAAAGATCTCTGCTCCAGGCTTCAGCCAGGAACGATAGATGACATAACCGCGATTAACGCTCTTTATCGTCCAGGTCCAATGGGCCTTGGGATGCATGATGAATTTATTGAAAGAAAGTTTGGTAGAAAAGAAGTTGATTACTTCTTTGATGACCTAGAGCCAGTTCTTCAAGATACCTATGGGATTATCGTTTACCAAGAGCAGGTTATGAACATTGCTCGAATCGTTGGTGGATACTCTTTAGGCGAAGCAGATATGCTTAGAAGGGCCATGGGGAAAAAGAAGCTCAAAGAAATGGAGAGACATGAAAAGATCTTCTTAAAAGGAGCTGAAGAAAGGGGCTACGACCTAAAAAAAGCAAAAGAGATTTACGACTTAATGGCGGAATTTGCAAAATATGGATTTAACAAGTCCCACGCTGTTGCCTACGCCTTTATTGCTTATCAAACAGCATTTCTAAAAAAATATTATCCTGCTTGTTTCTTTGCTTCATTGCTTGGAACTGAAATGTCTAATACTGACAAGGTTACGGCATATATTAATGATGCAAGAGATATTGGGATTGAGATTCTTCCTCCCGATGTAAATGAATCTCTGTATCTCTTTAACGTAATTGAGAACAAGATACGTTTTGGGATGGGAGCTATTAAAAACGTTGGAGAAGGTCCTGTTGAAGCAATTATTGCTGAAAGAGAGGCAAATGGGCCTTATGAAAGCTTCATCGACTTTTGTGAAAGAGTTAGCATGAAGAGTTGCAATAACAGGGTTCTTGAATCTCTCATTAAAGTAGGAGCCTTTGATGATTGTGAAAAAATGAATCGAAAAACTCTTTTGGAGAACCTTGAGTTAATCGTAGCTCACGCTAAGAAAAAACAGGAAGAAAAGCTTGCAGGGCAAGTGAACCTATTCGATTTGGCCGGTGGCTTTGAAGAGACCAAAGAAGAAATGCTTAACGTTAACGTTGTGGATGATTTTGATGAGAAAGAAAAACTTGGGTATGAGCAAGAACTTCTTGGTATTTTCGTTTCCGGACACCCTCTGGAAAAGTATGAAGAGCTTCTAAAAGAGCTTGTCTCAATGCCAGTAAAAGATATTCATGATCTTCCTCAGATGGCCAAGCCTGAATTCGACTTTAGAGACCCTAAGAGGAATAAGGATCCATCAAAGAGAAATATGACAATTGCAGGTCTAATTGTTGAGAAGAAACAAATCGTGACAAAGAAAGGCGATCGAATGGCATTTGCCACTATTGAAGACCTTTCTGGTAAAATTGAGGTCATTTTCTTTCCAAAGGTGTACAACGAGTGTTTTGAATACCT
>CEUD01123138.1_pt1 | contig 17516 bp, 11 predicted proteins | sample 356481 | NCBI WGS metagenome assembly CEUD01 (sample SAMEA2623314, study PRJEB7988) | marine metagenome | isolation source: saline water (ENVO:00002010), including | reverse complement strand
AGCGAGAGTTCCTGGGTGACGACGCCCGCCTCCACCCGCACCAAGCCCACTTGGCAAATACTCCAACGCTTCGGCTGGGCTGTCTCAAAATCGATCGCGGTAAATGTCGGCATCTGTCTTTTTTGTTTCAGTCATTCGGATTCGTCAACCGCGAGCCTACACAAACTCCGCGATAGCATACGTCGTAACGCCTGCTCTCCATCTATGCGACATGATCAAACGCAGCAGCCCATTTGAGAGATGGCCAAACCCTTCGCGCGGCAACTTGCGCAGCAGATTTCGATCATAAAGTAGTCGGGTTGCTTTAGCGCCCGAGCCGAGCCTAAGCAAATTTCCTCCACACAAATAAGTGGGGCGATAAAATCTGCGGTCAGCTCTTCGCTGATACGAGCGGTTCTCGCGCGGTCGGTCGCATTGCAAATGTAGACCGAGGACCCCGTGCTGGAATCCCAACCGAGCGAATCAGCGGCATGGTCAAACTCTTTGGTCTCTGCCAATGATAAATGTTGATCCACATAGATCGCCATCAGTAGCAGATCAATAATCGCTTCGCGCTCTGCTTGCTGCAATTCGGACTCAGGGGTGGAGCGAGACTCTTGACTAAATAGTTTCTCTAAAAATTTCATAGGACAAATGGTTGATACGGTGGACGCACGTGGCGAGTGTCGGCTCGATCATCGAACAAAACCAAAATCAGTCAACTAACTACTTTCAATTCAGACACAGCAGACTCCCCTCGAAGCAGCTCTGAGCGGACAATGGTGGCAGCACTACTCCCAGCGTGACAGGCTTTCGCCGGCATCTTCCCATTCGTTAAAAATAGAACAGGCGCGCGCCTGGAGTAAAACCCGGCGGCCTTCGCGACTTCTACAGTTCACCAAGCGCACATTCCCCATCAGTCGCTTCGCTTGTCGCAACAATTCAGCTCGCTCTGCTTCGCTGCCACGCAGTAATTCTGGAAAAGGGAAATAAGTACTGCGAGCGCTGGTAACCGATGAAATCAAATAGTGCGGCGAGCGAATGGGCCCCATCATTTCTAAAAAGGCTGTGGCAAAATGATGACGGTCCATACGATTACCACCTTTGAGTGAGACAGAAACCTGGCCCATAAATCGGTCCACCGTGAGAGCTTGCTCCGGCATGTCTTCGTCAAACTTCCCGAGCGCATGCATTGTGCGAAACAGGGAGCGCCCGACTCGGTCTGCAGTTACTCCCGTGAGCCCATATTGACGATAGAGCCGCAGGGCCCGCCAAAGATCGGGAGCGATTCGCAGCAGTCCGATCAAGAGCATCAGTAGCAACATTCCCCATACCGCGAGACCGCGACCGCCGGAGAGCATGTGTCGAAAGGCATCAAACCCCACGCCAAGAATCGATAACGCGGCGCCATACAAGACCGCTTCTACGCTCCTCCACAGATAAGCGTAATGCATCAACTTGCGCCCTTTGACTTGAATGCTTCGATAAAACAATCCTTTCCAATCGGGAGCATTGGCAGGCCCGAGCCATGCCTGACGAATCCAGCTGGCATTGGCAGAGAGCGCCTGCATTTCATCATTTACCTGCGCGCATTGCTGTGGAGTCAAAATACTGGCGGGAATGCCCAAGCGCTCGTATCCCGATTGAATCGCCGCTTCGCGGTGATTCGGACCGACAAAGGTTTTGAGCCGGCGCCGCACGCAGTCCAAATCGGGCTCGTCATGGGGCACCCCCGTGAGTGTGACGAGGTGCCAGATCTTAGATACTTTCAGCGGACTCGACGGATTGGTGCGAATGGCTCGGCCCCGAATTTGGTTGGACGACACGAAGGAGCCGACATTGGAGGCAATGATTAAGCTGTTGATACAGGGCGCATCCCAACCTTCGCCCAGCAAGGCTTGCGTGCCTGAAAGTATATGAATCGCGCCCCGCGCAAAGGTCTCGGTCATCACGGGCACCAGTTGCCTCGAAGCACCGCGCAGTAAGGTGAGCGCTCGATAGTCAGGCAATGCCTCGAGCACTTCTAAGCGCAAATCCGCCGGTGAGAGTCCCCGCTCGCAGCAAACATCCAACAGCGTAGGCGCCGCGCTTGCAGGAATGATGACCAAGGAACCTGTGAGCAGACCGACCCGCTCGTCACCCAGCTGACGTAGTCTCTCAAAGATGGGCACCGCTCCCAGTTTCAAAGATTTTGCATTACGGCTCCGCTCACAATGTGTGCCCAGAAATTCGGGATAAATGTAGTCCGACAGCACCAACAATCTCAAGTCCGCGCCATGGGTCTCACGTTCCACGCGCACGATCGCTTCAATCGAGCGCAACTTGGTGGCACTACGCATCAGGCGGCGATTCCGCGCATGGCTCGGAAGTAAATGCACATGCCCTCGCTCAATCGCACCGTGCTGCTTCAGCAAAGCTTCGATCTGTCTCACAAAGTCCTGCGGCCATAACGAACGCTGCTTTTTAGAGACAATGCCGCGCAGTAAGACCTGCGCCCACTCGGTATCGAAACAGGGCAATTCGCCCGCCTCCGCATCTAACAATTCGAGTAGCTCTGGCTGCAACCGCGCTCCTCTGGTGTGGAGATAAATAAGCAGCGACGAAAACCATTCCACTTCGGCATAAATATCGGCTTCGTGCGCCTCGGGGTCCAGCAACCATGGATGCTTATTGATTTGCTCAGCGAGCGAGTCCCGATGCAGCAAGTCAGCCACCAACTCGTTGATCTGGCTTTGAAAGCTTGCGCGTTGTTGCAGATCTTCGGGACTGGCGAACTCAAAATAGAGCAGGTCTACATGTGGGCACAAATCGCCATTCAGCACCAGCTCCGGCACTGGAATCTCCATATCGATCTCGCCACAAAGCTGAATATAGCGCTCCCACTCTGCAGCCGACGAGTCGTAAGGAGGTGTCGCAGTCAGCGAAATAGTATGCACCCCCTCAATACGTTTGCGCAGATCAATAATCGACTGCCACCAAGCCTGCTTGAGGTGGTGTGCCTCATCCAGAAGCAAAGTTTGGACCCCAAGCGTACGCAGGGCGGCCAAGACTGGCTCCGCCCCGGGCTGCGACATAACCTGATCGACCATCTGATAGGTCGTGATCGTCACTAAACCAGGCTGGCGCAAGTCGAGGCTGATCCAATCCGCAGCGCCCGCGGCAAAATCTTGGCGCAAACGCTCCGCCCATTGCGACTGAATGGTGCGAGTCGGCGCGACCACCAAGCTCGGGCCCGCCAAACGACGCATAAACTCCAGCCCAAGAACCGTCTTACCAGACCCCGGCGGCGCGACAACATGTAGACGGGCATCGTCCAAGTGCGCCTCCATCTCCGCCAAGGCTCGCGCTTGATAATCGCGCCACGGATGGGCGAAGCACAGTGTTGGAGGAAATGTCGGCACAAAAGTAAGTCACCGCATCGGACGCGACAAATCAATCTTATCCGAGCGCAAACTGCCCCAGGGCAAGCAGTGAATCAAGCCGCCGAGCGCGAAGGTCGATCTTGTGAGCGAGTGCGCCGCGTGTCCTGGCCTCTTTGCGGGCCTCTTTGCAGGCCTCTTTCCGGATGCGAATGCGATTCACGGCTTGGCGCGGGGTCTAGAAAGTCCACCTTGTGCGCAGTCAATACGATGCGGCTACGCTTATCACCCGCATCCGTCTCCCAGTGCTCTTGTTTAAGACTGCCCGCAAGCAATGCTTTGGAGCCCTTAAACAAGTGCTCGGCCAAATGTGGCATATTCCACGCCTCGACAGGCATGAAGACCACACGCTCCCCATCATTACAGGCGAGCGTGAATTTACTCAGGTGCTGAACGCCGTTGGCTTTTTCGCGAGCTTTGATTTCGCGAGTTTCGATGTCGGCTGTGAGGTGTCCGCTGATGATTGTCTGATTCATAATATTTCCTTTCAGTTACGTTAATTTAGCTTGCTACGAATGAATCGTTTTCGATGTCCTCCAAAATAAAGAACGCCTTCCTCTATCGCATAAAGGCAAGGCTAGTGTCAAGCAAATAAGGTGAACAAAATAACACCCCATAGAATCTTCCGCCCCAGCAGTCCGGCTTAATTGCATTGCGCCAAATCGCCTCAGCTTGTTAAAAACGAGTTTCGGACGGAGCCTGGCCTGCCCAGGCGTAGTCTTCTTCCGCCCCCCAGCAGTCCGGCTTCGTTAGCCGAAACGAGTTTCGGACGAAGCCTGGTGCCCCCTCTGGGAATCGAACCCAGATCGACTATTTAGGAAACAGTAGTTTTATCCGTTAAACTAAGGGGACCGCTGTAAAGAATGACTTACAAAGTAAAACTTAATAGTTTACCACTAATTCTACTTCGTTCGCTCATGTTCTATACTACTTTTCTGGCCATAGCAGCGCTTCCGTCAACCGAGAACGCAATATTAGCATTTAAACGATCCGGCGAAAGTGCATCGGAAGTAGCTCATACGTCTATGATTTCCCTCACACATCCAACCCAGCACCATTGACCTTCAACCACTCTTTACGTTCGCGGTAGTTCGGCATCACCTTATCGACCTCGTTCCAGAATGCATCTGTATGATCTAGGTGGTGGAAGTGACACAGCTCGTGGACGATGATGTAATCGATAATCGTTTGCGGGGCCATCATGCACTTCCAGTGAAAACTCAGCTTCCCTAGTGGTGAGCAGGACGCCCAGCGATGCCCGAGTTCTTTCACATCCACGCCTCGCGGCTTCGCATCGACCTTGGGGGCGAAATACTCAACGCGCTTCGAAATCCGCTCGTAGCCGCGGGCCACGTAATACTCCCGGAAGGCCGCCTTCGCCAACTCAACGTCCCCTGACTCGACCAGATCCCGCCGCAGGGTGAAGCGACCATTCTTCAGTAGCAATGGCTCTGCCTGCTCCGCAACGAGCTTTAAACGATACGAACGCCCGAGATAGAGAAAGCCTTCCCCGCTCTTATATTCTCTCAGAATACGAGTCGAATTCAGATCCCGCCACTCTGCTAAATTCCGATAGATCCAATGGAGCTTCGAATCCACGATCTTTTCGATTTGCTCGTCGGCAGCCGATTCTGGCGCACGCACGACGATGCGACCATCACGCTCCAGCACAATGTCAGCCGTTGCACGCTTCGAGCGCACGACCTCATATTCAGGACGTTCTTCTTCCACCGCATTCATGCTGTTAGCTCCTTATGCCGCTTCTCCGCAAGCTTGATGATTTCAATCGCAACGCGCTCATGTTTCTCAACCAGAGCCGGGATATTCGCGATCAGGATTTCAGTATCTAAATTACCTCGAAGCTTTTTCACCTCGATCGCCTTATCCCAGAAATCAATCACTCCAATCGTCTGCTGCAAGAGCGCCACGATCTGCTGCAACAGTTTCTTCAGTATCTCATGATCCTCCAATGGAATCACTCCATCAGGATACACCAGTTGAGTCACAAAATCATAGAACGTGGTCTCTTCTTTCGTCAGCCCATCCTTAGCATCCACACGCCCGGCAGCTGCCTCGTCGCGCAGCTTCTGATATTCATTCGCCAGCACCTGCCAGTTTTTACCATGCTCCTGAATCAATCGCTCCAGCTTCTCGCTCATCCGGGCATAGAACGCAGGGTCTTCGTCAAAGTGCACCGTGCAGTGCTTGCGGATCGCATGCTCCATCTCACTGGCCTTGGCTTCGGCATTCCCCTGTGCGTGCTGACTCACATGCGCGAGAAAGTCATCCGACAGCAATTCCACTGGCGGGATCTTCGGGTTAATGCCCAACTCGATCAAATGCTCATTGATCAACTGCTTCACCTTCGCGCCTGCATCCGCAATATCCAACGAGTCATCTTTGTAGCGCTCCTTCACCATACGAAGGATGTAACCAAAGCGCCGAGCGGGACCGCGATACTTGTGCGCTGCCGCACTCGGTAGAATCAAATTTAAGCTGTGCAGGAACTTTTTAAAGTAGACCTCGAAATCCGCACGCGGCTGGATCTTTTGCAGTGCGCCCACCGCACGGTTCAACACTTCGACTTCAGCTTCGGGGCTCGATAGCCGTCCGTTCACAAAGCCCTCAATTTCCGCAATGCCACACGACTGAAAGTGCTGCAACAGACGATGGTAGCGCTCTTCCAATATCGGCAATTCACTCAAGGCATCTTTCAGCCCGTTCTCCAGATCCTGCCGATCCTCTTCGGAGTAGATCGATAACGCCTCACTGAGGTTATTAGCGAGGCCAATGTAATCCACGATGAAGCCACGGTGCTTGTTCTTCGCCACTCGATTCACGCGGGCAATGGCTTGCAGCAAGTTATGCTCACGCAAGCGCTTATCAATATACATCACCTGCTCGACCGGCGCATCAAAGCCAGTCAGTAGCATATCGCAGACGATCAAGAACGCGATGCCAGTATCAGCCTTATCTGGGTCCTCGAAGTCAAAGGGCTTACAAAAATTCTCAACCGCGTTCAGGCGCTTGGCTTCCTTGCGCACCGCCGTAATCGCTGCGGGCTCATTGGTCGGATCAGCCGACACCACCACCACGGCTTTCAGAAACTTGATACGCTCAATTAAAACTACATCCGGCTTCTCAACGGACTGCTCACGTAAGACACGCGTCGCCAGTGCCTCTTTGATCGCTTGTTGATAACGAGTCGCCGCCAACTTCGAGTGACACACGACCTGTGCCTTAAACCCATCAGGCAGGACATTATCCACATAGTGATCCACTAGATCCCGGGCAATCGCCTCGATACGCTTTTCCGCTTCGAGAATGTCCCCCGTCGCGCCATACTTCTTTTTAATGGCAAGTATCTCCTCATCGGTGCGTGCACGAAAGAGATCCTCAAACTTCGTATCGAAGCCGTGCTTATCCCGGATCGCAGTATCTGCGGTGCGACCCTCGTAAAGGATTTGCAGCGTCGCACCATCATGCACCGCATCCATCAGCTTGTAGGTATCAATGTATTCACCGAAGCGCTTCACCGTGCGCTTGGCACCATGCTGCTCCGTGATCAACGGTGTGCCCGTAAAGGCCACCCGCGCCGCATTCGTGAATGCCTCAAATAAATTATCCCCCATGTCCGAACCTTGGGTGCGGTGGGCTTCGTCGATGCAAAGTAAAATACGGTCCGAGCGATTCACCACTCCAAAAGTCTCCGTCGAAGGCAAGGGCTTCGCATTATATTTGGCCTGCGCTTCCGCCGCCTTCAATTCGGAACTGTCGCCACCAAAGCGCACAACTTTCAATGCCTCAGCGACTGAGTCCGGGACGCGCTCTACCCGATCCGAGAACTTATGAATCATCACCATGTTCAGATCCGATGCCTGCGTGCTCAGATGCTCCCGCAGCTGCTCCGTGCTCTCGATCACATTCACCTTACCACCAATCAATTTCGCAGTGCCCGCCAACTGATCTTCCAGATCGATGCGGTCATTCACCAACAGGACTTTATAATCATTCAGATCTTCGGAGGCCCGCAGCATCCGCCCGAGGAAGACCATCGTCAGCGACTTGCCAGAGCCCTGCGTATGCCAGACCACTCCAGAGCGCTCGTCTGCGGTCGTTCCAGTCCTCAAGCGCTCCATGATCTTACAAGCCGCCCGATATTGCTGGTAGCGACACGTCACCTTTATCCGCTTCCCGGCATCCGTATCCTTAAACACCGTGCAGGTTCGCAAAACACGAAGTAGCGTCTCCGGGCAGAGTAAGCCTTGAATCATCCGCTCCTGTTCACGCTCTACCCCCAGCGGTTTTACGTAGTCCTGATTCGCTTCCGGCCAGATGTCCTTCCACGCATAGAAATTCTCATGCCCCGAGCTGATCGTCCCGAACTCCGCTTTCTCCCCGCAAGTGCGGATCACCAGCAGATTGGTATAAAAAAGTTTCGCCTCACCTTCGCGCAGTCCCGCCGCTAAGGTCGCTTCGCGTCCATTCCGATAGCGCAAGAGTTGCTCAAAGGCCGCATGCATCGGATTCGCGGTATTCTCATCACCGATCTTGGCCTCGATCACCACCAGTGGCAGACCATTCACAAACAGCACAATGTCAGGAATGATGCACTGCTTCACGCACCCGGGAGTATCGACCTTAAACTGATTGATCGCGTGAAACTGATTACGCTCCGGGTGCTTAAAGTCGATGAGCTGCACCACCGGATCATCCTCACCCGTCAGCTCATTCACATCCACTTGCGCCTTGAAGAGCAAATGCTGCACCGCTTCGTTCGCTTCCAATAGGCTGAGATTCGGCTGACGCAGCAGCTGATCGCGCAAATCCGCCAGTTGTCGATCGGTCAGCCAGGACTCCCCCTCATCCGTCTGATTCAGCGCCCGCACCGATTCCCGAAAGACCTCCGGCAAGATCCACTCACGGAAGTTCGCCCGCAAGCTCTTCGCCGGGTCCGTTGGAATCCCACCATTGCCTTGATTCACAACCATCCACCCCAGCGCACTCAGCTGATCCAGAAACGGCTTTTCGACATGGAGGTATTCAGACATCGCTCATTAACTCAGCCGCAAGCGTTACGCATTGCTGCCGCAGCATCAAGGATTCTTCTGCACGTTCAGGCAAACGATGTTCCTGATTCATCCGAAAGGCTGCGCAAGCCATCGGCCCCAATGCATCCGGCCCATCGAAATACTGCCGCAAGCACTCAAGCGCCAAACGCGCCCCACGATTCTCAGCACGCAACTCTTCCCTGAAGCCCTCAATTGCAGCAGTCGTGCCATCTAAATAGTCCATCGCTAGGTGCATCACATCATGCACATCCTTACCAGCTTTACGCCCTTCCGGGCCACCAAACGCATTCAGTTTCAGCGCCAGCATCGGGCCCACTTCTGCCACCCGCACCAGTTGCTCCACTTCAGCGCCGATCATATTTTGCCCTTTGATACGAATCAGCCGATTACTCTCCAATGCCCGCTTAATCCCAGGGATCACACTCAGGGCCAGACCATCATCCACAGCGACCGTCCCGCGATCACTCTGCCCATCATCAGTCAGCAAATCGATATACAGATCCATGCCTTCCACGTCCTTGTGAAAGCGCTGACCATTCCAATGAAAACCGTGCGACGACAGATTAGACTGAATCGAAGGATACCAGCTACTCGAAACCCCAATCGTCACACCAAAATCCACATCAATGGTAACGGGGTGATAAGCGCCTGCCTTGAGCGGTTTCGCCAGATACTTAGTCGCTAAGCCACCTACCAAAACCAGATCGCCACTAAACGAGCTCAGGCTATCCCAAGCCGTGAGCAAAGCCTTCTCTGCCATCGCCAACCGCGCAGGCGAATAATCCTTATAATTTTCAAATTTACTCATTGCTTAGCAAAGCCTTTCCATTTCCTCAGTGCATCTGCTGCCTCAGGACCACGCAACCCGGAACCGATTAGGTCTAGATATATTTGCGGATCACTCACCAACGGGAAATCATCCACAATTTGATTCCCTTGAAAGACCCCGATGTCCTCCGGCACCAACAGCCACAAGTTCCCACCGTTCGAAATTTTACGGCCCAACTCGAAGCGAGAAGCCACGTCCTCAGGCACATAGAGTGATACAATCGGAGGTGTCGTATAGGGTTTCCTCAGCCAAGCAGCGATCCACTGGGTGAAATAGAAAGGGGAGCCCTCCAAAGCATCCCGAACTTGCGACGCGATTTCCATCGGGTCCGACGCCAGCACCGAGTATTCCAACCGCTTCACGCGCTTCGGAAAATTATCTTCACGCACCCAAGCATCCAGCAGGCGGTCAAAGTCGATCAGCCGATAGGAAGCCTGACGCCCGGAATAACGAGTTTTCTCCACATACCCCCCATCAATGAGCGTGCCCAGAATTCGCGATACGTAACCACGTGATGTTTGTGTGCAGGCGATCAACTCATCCTGAGTCCATAGGGTAGAGCGCCAAGACAATATAAACCGCACAATCCGCGACGCCTTCGCAGTAAAGAGACTAGGCTCAGCCACCGGGTTGCGGTGCTTCGCAATCAAAGGCTCACGAGCGATATAGTAACCATCACCCGCCAAAAACAAGCGCCCGTTCAAGTCCGCATGATTCACCCGCCATTTTCGTAAATCTGCCGCCAAAGGCTTTGCAATGTCCGCAGCCACATATAGCTGATCAAACTCCAGCCCCTGAAACGATCCATCTGGAGCCACATGCTCTTCCCGCTCAGCAAAAGTTTTACGAGCCGGAGAATCCGTCCACAGCACTGGAAAGATCTTTTTCTGTCCGCCGAAGACGTCCACCCGCACCTCCAGTGCACCGTTCGCACGCGTCCCCACACGCAACGAAGTCGGATGCAACGACTCTAGGTTCAATGCATCTTCCAGTGCAGATCGCTTCACTTCACTATTATCCAAGGCACTCATTTGAACTTCAATCTGTCTAAGTTTTACTAAAAACCAAGCTTTTACTGGCCAGTAAAACTACAACATATAGTAAAACTGAGGATCGCATGGTAAATGAGTGCCCATAAAATAGGGCCTAGCGCCACATTCTCCCGTAAATGCAATTTCAGTGTAATGAATAATTACAGTGAAGAAGAGAAAAAGAAAAACGAAACAATACGACGGTCGAGGCGGCAAAGTTGCGCAGGCCCTCGCACTTACCAACTTCTCTTTCTTCGACTAGAGCCTGCGTCACCGAGCTTCACCTCCAAGTATCTTCCAGACCTCTTGATATTCACGCCCAGACAATTGCCCATTGGAGGGACGTGCTCGGTTCCAAGTATCCATACTCGCATGCTCTAGGAATGAACGCACTTTCTGAATCCCTGAGCCCTCGCCAGATGAAGCAGAACTGGCATTAAAGCTTTCACCTAGTTGTCCAGCGATCGAGCGTGGCACACCGTTCATACGCATCAAAACGGCTTCTTCCGTTTTGACGCCATGATAGATCATTGCAGGCAATAGATCGATCTGCCGTTTTTGCTCTGATGAAAGTGATTCGAAGTCGATACCAGATAGCCGACTCAGCGCCGACAATCCCCATGTGCCATTATTCACCAGGTTACGATAGATTGCACGGCACGCATCGGTGATGGCGTGAGTAGCCCCGTCTTCTGCTTTGAAATAAGCGGTGGCAATTTCCTCGATACTCTGCCCATCCACCCATGCCTGAGTGATCTGCGCGAGTTGGCGCTTATTCGTCCCAGAAGTGGTGAGATCATTTAAGTTTCTGGCTAACTGTGGTATCCGCAACATGATCCCGTAAAAGTCAGCCATACCGCCAGCGTTGCCAAACAGCTTCTCAGCGGAAAAATCCTCGACTGCCACATCGCGTTCTAAAGAACGAATACCATGCAACGCACTGCCCACTCCTTCAAACGAGAAGCCAGTCATATCCGCCATAGCCACTTGCCCGGGATCAGAGGAAATCTTACGAGCATAGAGTTTAGTCGCTTCGAGCAGCTTTCTCGCACGAGCCTGCCCCTCTGGGCTTTCCTGCAAAACTCGGTAGCCAAATGTGTTTCGTAAAGATAACTCCGCACTGGAGAGGACCTGATCCAGATTACCAATTTCCCGAACGAGGTGGTTCACGTAACAGCGAAAGTCCTCCCATTGCTCACTTTGAATGACGGCAGCGAGTTCGTCCGACGAATTAGCAGCATCCAATTCGGCGACCACAGTCACTAGCCGTGATACTAATTCGCCCGTGGCTTTCTTCACGTATTCAACAATGTCTGTGGGACGGTTCGCTTCAGCAATTCCGACAACTCCCACGCTGTCTTGATTCATACGACCGGCTCGTCCCGCCAAGTTCCAGAACTCGCGTGGCGACATCTCAACAGAGAAAGGGTAGCTCCTTTGTTTCTTCTGATTTGTCGCCATAAAGACCGACGATACTGGGAAGTTAATGCCTTGAGCAATCGTTGTAGTCGCACAAAGCACGCTTAGATCTCCCTCTTCAGCTAACCATTCGACCAAGGTTCGCACCTCGTCAGGGAGAGCGGCATGATGCACTGCCACCCCACGTTCCAACATATCGATCAATTCAAAGTTAGGACTAATTTCAGTCGCTAGAAATTTCTGCACTAGCCGAATCCGGTCCGAGGGATTCTCATGGGGCGGTAGCTTTCTCGCCGCCTCCCTAGCCATTGACCAGACAGATGGAATCGTCGCCCCCACCGCAATGCTTGTGCCCCGAGCCGAGAAGACCGTAGCCATTGCCGCAGCTTGTAGCGCAAAGCCCTTCTGCTCACCATTCGCACCGATTAATTTCGATTTAGGGATGTCGAGCGGTTTAATTTTCCCGACGGGATGCATCCCAGCGAGGTGAATCGTTTTTGGCGTCGTAACCAGCGTCTGGTAATTTAGTCGCCAGCCCGCCCGCTCACTATCGTCGGCTTCCGCTCGGAACATACCCACGATGCGCTCATTTGGTTTCCAAGCACTTGTGCCGAGACTAACCGAGCGTCCACCACCGACATCATTCGCCAGCCAGCGGGCTAAAACCTCCGCACGTTCCACGAACGGCATCAACAGTAGAAAGTTCGCCTGAGCACTCTCTTGTTTGACAGTAGCCAGCAAGAGTTCGATCCGCATGCCCCGGCGTTCACTTTCCATGTTGTGGGCCTCGTCCATTACGAGTAAAGCCAAGGGGCGCGGCACTTTCTTATTGCGAATGATCAATTGCAATTTTTCTGGTGTCGCCACCAGCACATCAAAACTACGAGACGCCCCCTCGGCAGTTGAAGAGAGCATTTCTTCTTCGATCGCATCGATCTCCACTGCGCCGGTCAGCTGTTCCACTCGCACACCAATGGGGGAGAAATCACGTCTCAACCGACGAGTAATTTGCGCACTGAGAGCACGAGTCGGCACCACGTAAGCAATCCAGCCGCCGTCATCAGCAAATTGATTCAGTGCCTGCAAAATGCGAAACTGTGCCAGCAAGGTCTTCCCGCCAGACGTGGGTAAGTCAATCACAACAGCTGTAGCTGCCTGATCTAGTAATCCCTGCTCTTGTAGAGCTGCACGCTGCGGTGGAAGCAGCTCAAACATCGCCTGATGCTTCGTGGTAGAGCCGACAAAACGTGTAACCCGCGAATTAATCGAATGCGCCACCCACCAGAGCGAACCAGCCACCATTTGTCTCGCGGCAGCATGCAACCAGCGAACCAGCACTTCCAATTGTGCATCGCCAGCAGTTATCGCAGCATCAATAGCCGCCTCAAAATACTTGTCGAGCAAGGCATTGATACCTCTCGGCTCCCCTTGCAGGACATACTTCGCCAGTAATTCAGTTGCTTTCGCCCAATTATAAAAGGCAATTAAACGCAAAGCCATCGCCCGGTTTTGTGCATTTGAGCCGCTTGCAAGCGAAGTTTTCTCAAACTCCCGCTGATCTTCACGCAATCCAGCGATGATTTCGCGAATACGGTCTAGATCATCCCAACCTTGCTTGCGAAATAGGCGCACCCAGCAATCGAAAAGTCGGAAAAGCAAGCGATAGTGCCATGGTTGATCTGCCGCCGAGGGCTCAACCAGAGCATTGGGGTTCTCAGCATACCAGCGTCGAATATCCGACCAGCGGTCCCCGCAATAAGCCAAGGCTGATAAATGTAATACATGGAAAAGCCGTTCCTCAACTCGTTCAGGCACCTCAAATAAGCGTCTCAGCTCAAAGGTCCGTGAGGCTCCGGCCACGCATTGATTACGAAGTGAATCTTCTACGGAAGAAAGTGTGACGAACGCAGATAAGCCTTCAATCGCCGCCATTTCGTAGGCCATTGCGAGTCGTTGCAGCAAATCATCGTCGCCGGGATGCGCGTCAGTAGAGAGGTGCATCTGTCGGCCAATTGACTTTCTCACTAGTCGAGCATCGGCCAGAGTCAACCCACGGTCTCGCTCTGCACTGCCGATGGCAAGCACTGACCAGTGATTATCAACTTGATCAAGATGTTCTTTGAGTAGGCTCACGAGTCACCCCCCAACTCTCGATACTGCATAACTTGACGTCCCAAGTTCGCGATGCGCCCAATTGGCAGATAGAGTGCAAACAACCCGATTGCGGTTGCAGGCGGACAATCTTTCTCCAGTGAAGACACGCGTGCGCGAAGGTCATCTTCATGTGGGGCTACATCACGCACCAAAATGCCAAAAATCCTAACCTCGCTGGGATCACGTAAATACACCGAAGCTGCAGCTTGATAGCGCCCCCGCCATGTAGCCGAAACTGCACGATGACCGAGATATTTGACCAGATCATCACGAATTGCCCGACAATCCTTAAGATCCTCCAATTGCTGCTTAAGACCATGTCGCCCGTAGACCGCACCTGGCGGGTATGATTGTTCTCCCGAAGTTTTCACCTCTCCAAAGGCAAAGCGTTCCTGCTCACCTTCACGCTGAAACCCGACCAAGTCCGCCCCAGGCAGACTGGAGCTACGCTTCCGCTCATCGCGACCATCTGGCCAAGGAAAATTGCAGTTTTGATGTATCGAAAGGTAAGTCTCCGCTAAAGCTTCGCCAACTCGCCAAGCTTCCGGCTCACGTGCATCACCGAGAAGAGCGGAAAGCGTGTCCTGCGCAAATTCCGTGTCCGCAACTCCCTCAAGAAGGGCCTCAATCGCACTATGGCCTTCATCATCAAAAACTGCTGCCGATACTGGCCCAGCCAATGATTCGTCTAAACTGTGATCAGACACAGCTAAACCCTCGCCCGTCACGGGGGCTGAGCCTAGCGTATATTCTGTCGTGGTGATGAGCATTACTGTGATTAAGTGAATATGTCCGCCAGCACTCAAGCATAAGGATTAAAGCCACCGAATTCCCGGACATGCTCCAGCAAGTCCCCCATCCACTCTGAGCCTTCCTCTGCGAGTTGCTTTAGGAATGGAAGTGACTCCTGAGGCTCATTCATCGCAAAAATGGTAGCAGCCTTCTCCCTGATTTCAATCGGATAGCTTTGCTGCGAAAGTATTTCGCGCAGGCAAACAGACCGCATCGGCAATGAAGAAACAATGGCCTCAACGGATTGCCCGATCGTGCCTCGGCTAATCATCGACTCTTCGTCAATGAAACCGAGTAATTTGACAACTTCCGGCACTCCGAATTTAGCAAAATGCTTTTCACGAACGTAGCTCCGAGTCTCTTTGGTGAGCCCCTTTCCACGGCTCCAAATGTCTCTGTGCCATGGCACGTGAGCGAAGAAATAAATTAGATTCAATGGGATGGCATCTAATTCAGCTTTTTCGAATAAGTTGATTAGATGATCCCAAGTGTCCGTCACATTTGGATAACGACGAAACAAAACCTGAACGCCCAGTTCGACTTCATTTGAACGTTCAGACTGTAGGAACGACACCGCTTCGTCATACGGTATCGTAGGCGTTTCATTCAGGACTAGGGGCACAAATAATGACGAAAATGTGCGCTCACTAAATGTGTTGATCTTTGCCATCTGAAAGCGAATTACAGTCGAGTTCGGTTCTCTCTCCAGATATGCCTTAATGTCGATCCAGTAGGCTTTGTCATGAACCGGGACATAAACAATCCCGACGACAGGCAAAGGATGATTCTTCCAATAATCCCGGTGGCTTTTGATTGGAATCAAGCATTCATCCTTCGTCTCGCTGTAATAACTCGTTCCAGATTTGATCTGAACGGCGACTTGTTGATGCAAAGGCGTTTCGTCACGGATTAACTCGATATTGGCATCAATCCCAAGATCGTTCTCCAACTCAATTTTGTGAAAGATGCACCCTTGGTGCTCCACAATGCCTCGCACATAATTCACCCCGTCTTTTGCGGTTACATTGCTTTTTATATACTTTGGCATCTTTAATTTAAGCTACGTTACGCACATCTTGTTTGACATTAGCTCACCGACACCCGCCCCGTCAGCAGATCCTGCATGAGGCCTTGTTTTTGTTTTTGGAGTTTTGCTGTTTCAGCCGTCAATGCACCCACTTTTTTCACAACACTACCTAACAGTCGAACGATCTCTTTTTGCTCTACAAACGATGGGCAAAACACCGGGAATTTATTCAGCTGCGTAGAGTTAATCGAAGCCAGGTTTGTCGACTGCTTTGAGTTCAGCACGAAATACTTCTTTCCAAAATGAGACTGAGACCAAAATGCCAGATAATGAGAGTCTAATTGCTCGGTCTTTGGTCGCACGCGAAAGACGTGATTCTGATGGACGCATGGCTCGACTTCACAATTCCAAACCGTGCCACGTCCAAGCTTATCAAAGTCTCCGCCTTCATTCATGAGAACGTCCCCCTGTCGCAGCTGCAACTTGACAAACTGCGCCTCAGACACGCAGACAGTCTTAACTTCCGAAAGATCTAGGTATCCATCCTGAACGTTCGCAACGCGCAAATAAGGCACAATTCGAACGCCTGAATCTGAAGAGGCATTTAAAGTAACACCTGAAACGATTTCCGACATAGTGCCCAACTCCTTCATCTCCCAATCCTTCGGAATCCAGCCCAGCGGGGATTCCTTGTAAAGTTCGGGAGCGGTTCCGCGGGATGGGCGGAGTTGTCCCGGCTTCGCGGATACTGCGGCGGTTAAACCAGCTTCCCGAGCGCGGACGATGGACTCCGCCGTCCAGACGCCTCGGGTGAAGAGGTCATGCATGAGCCCCAGCTTGATCTGCTGTTGCTTCGCAATCAACGCTTCCGTCGCCTCAATCGCATCGTCCACCGTCGAGAGGATCTCGGCGATTCGGCGTTGTTGCGGGAGGGGTGGGAGATTGATTTCATACGAAATTAGGTCACTACGTATGATTCCATTAATGCTAGTGCCTTGATTCAGCTTCTTAAGTTCTTCAAGCCCCACCTTCATCCGATGATACAAGAAGCCAGTGTCTACTTTTTCTGAACTAGGATAGACGCCAGTGATATCTTGGCTAATCGCAACATCGCATGGCGCGATCGCTAACTTGCCAACACCAGTCCGAGTCACAATCAACAGCTTGCGTTCAGTTATGACATTTGTAGAGGTTTCTCGAACTGCTTCTCCAGAAACATATCTCCGGAACTCAGTGAGCCCATTCTCTCTGAAATCTGCCCCCGTAATCCAAGGAATATCTCCGGACCAATAGCGAGACACCTCTGTAGGTGGAGTTCCACCGTTAACAAGTCGCTCAACAAGTGAACCAAAAGGCGTTGGAGCCCATTTATTCCAATCACTCATATCCCAACTCCTCCAAGAAACCTTTGAGCTTTGCAGTCGCGGCATCGCGTTGCTGCTCAATCTCGGTCGCTGTGATCGAATATTTCGCATGCAAGCTTTCCAGTGCCTTTAGGCACTCGCGTTGATGCGCACGCAAAAAGCGTTGATACGTTGCCAAGAGAATACGGTGCAGGCGCTCTAGGATCACACGCTTGGCTTCATCGCTATCGATCTTAGCGCGGGCGGCTGTGACGAGTTCATCGCGCTTCTTCTCCGTGGCGCGGATATCGGCCTTGAGTAGCTTGCTCTCGTCTTCGAGTGCTTTGTGGCGCGTCAGCTTGGCATCAATCTTCTGTGCTTCGGTATAAGAATCCTGTCCCAGTGTCATCCGCATCTTAATTTCGGTAACGAAGTCACTCTGAAACTGAGT
>CEUD01125177.1_pt1 | contig 17640 bp, 7 predicted proteins | sample 356481 | NCBI WGS metagenome assembly CEUD01 (sample SAMEA2623314, study PRJEB7988) | marine metagenome | isolation source: saline water (ENVO:00002010), including | reverse complement strand
CGATGTCCTTGTGCTATCTGTTACCGATGTCTTTGTGCCGCGCCAAAAGCAGCAAGCTTTGGCTTCCAGGCGCAATATGTCGCTGCGCCGTCCACCGGAGATCCAGTTGCGCTGATGGTAGGCCCATAGGAACGCGCACAAGGCTCCGATCGCGAAGAAGTAGATCACGATCAGACCAAACATTCCGTTATATTTGCAATCGACTGTTTGTTTGAGACCTGCGAGAAGTGTGACTGAATCCTTGAAGGCTTTTGTGTGATGACGAACCAATACCATTTGGTGGTTAGTACACCGCACGGGAATTTGATTTATGCTATCGACCAGTTGTGATTAAAACTGCGGGGAGTTTGTCTAGTAGCATGATGTTCACTTGGAGAGTGCGATCGGGAAGTCTTGCCCGTAGCCATAACTGGCGGGGTATTGGACTTCGCCCTTGTGCTCGGCTGTCACTTCCGGGACGCGGGTTTCGATGTAAGCTTTTAGCTCGTTGACGGAGATGATTCCGTCGCCGGAGTCGGCCGCGCCTTTGAGGGCTTCGATCAGGGTGTAGGTGAAGGCACCATGGCCGAGAGTTTCGAACTCGGTGGCAGTTTGATCACTGGCCGTGGCGGTGAGCCAATGAGTGCCGGTGCTGCGCGCTAGTTGCGCGATGGCTTCTTCTTCAGCGGCACCGCGTTGCGCGACCGTTTTGAGAGCACCCTCAGACTGGCAGGCATCGAGAATGAAGAGCTGCTTTTGCGCGGCGATGTCACGCGAGTATTCCAGTAGTTCCTGGCTGGAAATGCCCTGGTTGCGCAGTTGATCCGCGTTGCCGTAGAGCTGTTTGATATCGGTCGGGGCGAGATAAAAGGCGGCGTTTGTGTCGACTGAGACGACACCGTGTCCCGCGTAGTAGAAAATAAATACATCTCTTGGGTTCGCTTCGGCCTTAATATTCTCCAAAGTGGCGATGATATTCTCGCGGGTGGCTTCTTTGTTTAGCAGGGTGTAGACTTGCGTGCGGCTGAAGATGTTCTGGCTCTGTGCCTGTAGTAGTGATTGGACTGCTGTGGCATCGGCCTGTGCGTAGTTCAGGTTGTAGTCGGGATTGGCGTATTCGTTGATGCCGATCACGCAAAGGTGCAGCGCGATTCCAGCGGTGGCGGTTGCTTCGGCTCCGGCGGAATAGACGATCACTTCGTCCGGAATCGATTCGGTGCCTTGCGCATTGATCGCGATGGCACGAAAGCGGTTGCGTCCTTCGGCGAGTGGGAAGGTGAAGCTGGCTTCCTTTGTGAACATTTCGTCGATGTCGTTCGTTTCAAGATCTTCGTCGTCTTCAACAAAGAGGCCACGGGTGCCGCCAGTGACCAGTTTGCCATTTTGATAAATGCGGATGTCTTCAATGGGGCTACCTTCGCAGCTGGTGTTGATCTTGAGTATCACGCGATCCTCCGGGACTTCGACCGTTTCAAACTCGTCTTCGACGGTGAGACCGCGCTGCTGCGGGCCGTCGATCGCAAGTGTCAGACGCGGTGCATAGCGCAGTTTTTCCAGATCCATGGTCGGCTTGAGGCTGAGTCCGTTGATCAGTGAGCCCAGCAGGCGTGGCCGATAAAATTGCTCAAAATAGGCGGCGAGTGGATTGATCGTGTCGCTGCGCACATAGAACAGATGATTATGGGCGTCCTGACTGGAAGTGAAGAGGCCGGTTTCGGCATTCCGGACCAACCATTTATCCGGGGCCTCGAAGAGGTAGAGGTCGGCGACTGTACTGCCTTTCGCGAGATCGCTTAGCTGGAGTGAGGAGCGGCCGTATTGATAACTGAGGATGAAGCGCTCTCCGCCGAGGGGGGCAAAGAAGTCGGGTGTATTGCTCGTTTCAATACTTTGTTCAAAACGACTGCCGGGGAGTGTGTATTGCTGGATTTTGTTTTTACTCGCAGTGAAATACTGATCACCTCGGGCGGAGAATTGCAGGGTTTTCTCACCGGCAAAAAAGGATGCTGGCTGGCTGAGCTGTTCGCCGCTTCGTGTATCGAAACGGACGCTTCTGCGGTTGTAAGAATCCGAGGCAAAGAGTTGCTGGCCGTTGTCAAAAAAGCCTAGGTTATGGATAAAGCCCTGCTCCATTTGTTGGGTCCAACGGACTTGTTCATTGACGAGATCGACGACTGTGAGGTGGTGCGTTTGGGTGCCGTCCTGAGCAGTGCCGTAGCCGTAGGCGAGGAGTTTGCCGTCGTGGGACAGGGCGACCATTGAACCAGCCGACGGGGACACGGCGATGTTTCTAGGAAATTGCGGGTTTGCGATAACTTTGCCTTCTTTGGTGTCAAAGACGACGACCTGAGTGCCGTAATGCAGCGCGACATAGCGTTGGTCTGGCGTGACCGAACTGCCGAGGGAATAGCTGTAGCCGTTGCTGTGTGTGAATCGGGACGGCGCGAGGTTTTGCAATTCCAGTGCTTGATCCGGCTGTTTGGGATCGAGTTTCGCATACTGAGCATTCGTGAAAAAGTAATACCAGTGCTCACTGCCTGCGGGGGCTGCGAGGGCGCAAAGCACTTTGCCTTCAGGCAATGCCGGGAGGCTGCGGCTGTGAATCCCATTGTCTACGATCTCCAGCAGACGCATGGTGCGGCCACTTTGCGCGATGAATTGAAAACGTTCGGGTAAGCTGAAAATCCGCTCCGGGCTCCAAGCCAAGGTGGTCCATTGACCCGCCAGCAAGCCACGGGTTGCTTGAAAACGCTGAAAGCTGCGGGAGCCCTCCTTGGCACGCAGTAGTAATAGCTGTTCGGAGTTCTTGGCATGGGGGAGCTTGGTGGCGGCTTCCAGAAACTGACCGGTTAGCTGAATCGGACCGCTATTCGATTTCTGAGCGGGATCGTAAGTAAGGAAAGTCGTCGAGCTGGCCGCGGTCAGCAGTTCGTCCTTGTCGTCCGGAATGTGGACCGCAAGTCGCTGATGCTTCTTAGGCTCAGAGAATCGAGCAATTTCAACGGCTTCTTCGACGCTATCCGGACGAATGCTGAGAGTGTAGCCATTTTCGTTTTTCTGAACACAAACCAGCTGAGCATCCGGCATGAAGCCAATGATGCCTTTCTCGGCAGCTAAGGCGGTCGGTTTGTCATCGCCAATGAGCGATAGGAGCAGCGTTGGACTTTCCGGGCCGGTATAGAAGAGGAGCGCCGTGCTATCGGGACTGATCGTTAATTGCCAGTCCTCGCGTTGGTTGCTGTTACGCCCGGTGACGTCGACCATCGAGCCGGGGATGCTGGTTTCGGTGACGATCTCTGCGCTGCGGTCGCCGTTGAACTGAATCTTACGAACGACCAGTTGGAGCGTCTTGCTCGAGTCCCTTGGGTAGTCCCCTTTACTTTGGATCAGGTAGAGGCTTTTCCTTTTGGGGAAGAAGCGATGCGCCAGAGTTCTGTTGGCATAGCTACGGTCGCTGGGCTCTTTGAAAATCAAGTCATCGTAGAATCGCACATCATGCGCTGTCACCACGCAAATCTGATTGGCCTGGCCGGTGAAATAGGCACCACGAATCCGGCCCATGCTGGCATTCGGGTGATTGCTTTCGTCGGTGAAATTTTTCTCCACCAAAGGCACGCGTTGCGCCGTATCCCAAACCTTGAGCACAGCCTCATCGTAGGTCAGTAGGTAAGTACCATCGGCGGAAAGGTCGGCGCCCAGCACCGGCTTCGAATGAAGGGTGGGCGCTACCAACTGGATCGGGCCGAGTTTGCGTTCGCGTTCCGCCTCGGCTGCTTTTTTCGCGATGAATTCGGGGTCACTCTCTTCCGACTGAAAGAGATCCTCAAATTGCGCCGGCAGGCTTGTGACGGCGAGCAGAAGTAAGGTGAAGAGAGAAAGGATGCGTTTCATGCGTTGAAATTGATCTAAGGTTGCACGGCCAGCGGGAAGTCACGTCCGTAGCCATAACTTGCGGGATATTGTGGACTGCCTTTGTATTCTTTACTGATGCGGGGCAGCTCGCTTTCAAGGTAAGCTTTAAGCTCGTTGACCGTGACGCGCTGATCTCCCGCATCAGCTTTGCCCTGTAGGCCCTGCAGCAATACATAGGTGAAGGCGCCGTGTCCGAGCTCATCAAACTCAGTGGCGAACTGACTGCCGCTGGAGGCCGTGATCCAGTGCGTGCCAGTGGCACGTGCGAGTTGCGCAATCGCTTTTTCCTGGCTGGCACCGCGTTCGTTAAAGGCTTCCAGAGCACCGCCGGAGTTACAGGCGTCGAGGATGAAGACCTGCTTTTGTGCCTGAATCGTTTCGGCGAGACTGCGTAGCTGACGGCTGGATATGCCCTTGCTTTCCAAACTATCGGCGGCGCCATAAATCTGTGTGACATCCGTTGGAACGATGTAGAACTGCTGTAGTTCCCGAGACATGACACCGTGACCAGCAAAGTAGAAGATAAAGGAATCCTGTGGCTGCGCGCTGTCTCTGACGCGCTCGAACTGCTCGATGATACCGGCGGAGGTGGCTTCCAAATTATATACGGAATAGACTTCGATGGCATCGAACAAACCGGAACTCAGCTTGCTTAGGTTCTGTAATACACTTTCCGCATCTGGGAGTGCGTAGTTCAAATTATACTTCGGATTTTTGTATTCATTGACGCCAACCACCAGTAGATGGAGCGTGCGTTTCGCATTGCGCTGTTCAATCGCTTGATTGGCTGCCTCCGGTGGTTGGACGCTGAGCGTGGCCGGAGTGGAGGCAATGCCGTCAAGGTTTGTGGCGATTAGACGCAGGTCATTTGTGCCGGGCAGCAAGGCGAGCTCGAGCACCTGGTAGAAACGGTCTTGTGCCTTGCCGTCGAATTCCTTCACCAGTTTGTCATTCTGGTAGAGCTGGACGTGCCGGAGTGCGCCGACCGGGCTGTGCGCGGAAACTGTCAGCTGAATCGTATCACTATAGTTGGGACGATGACGTATCTCCGAAGTGGGCGCCCGGGTGATTTGTTCAAAGGCCAAAGGCGTGTCGGGCAGGTCAATGCCATCCATGAGTTTTCCGATGAGGTTGGGCTCAAAGGATTGCTCGAAGATCTGATTGAGAGGTAGGAGCGCGACGCCTTTTTGATAGTTGCCGCGTTCCTGAATCAGACGGCTGGCATCAAACTGGCCGTTGGCCGCTTCGAGAAGGTAGTCTTTGCCGCCATTGAAGAAGCTCAAGACCGCGTGCTGATCTTTGGATACATTCAGCATCGGGTAAAAGTGCAGCTTTCCATTCGCTGTGTGGATTGCGATCAGCTGATTACCCGCGGGGAAGTGGACGGCTTGAATACGATTGTCCATGGGGAGGCTTTGCACAGAGCCCGAGTTCAGATCAAGACAGTGCACCGTGTTGCGATCAAAAACAGCCAGCTGGCTGCCAGCGGGATTCCGCTTGGTCTGGTATTGCTGTTGCAGGCTGAGCTCTTCCGAAGGGTCGGGGGTTAACTTTAATTCAGTCGGTGTCTGCGAGCTTAACTTTCCAGCGGATGAGCTGAATTGAAGAATCGCCCCCGAGCGCAGGTCAAGAACGCGGATCTGGCTCGCAGATGGAGTGTAATCAAGCAGCTGATAATCCGGGTGTTTGAGCGTGATCTGCCATGTGGGCTCCGGATAGTCGCTCAGTTCGCTCGTGATGTGCGTGGCGCTGAGATAAGTAAGAGAGACCTCTTTGCGGGCTTCCATGTCGTATTCTTCAACAGTTGTCAGCTTGGCAAAAGCGCTGTCATCCGGAGCGAGGCAATAGGCGATGGGTTGGCGCTCGATACGGCCCTTCCTGTCGTTTGGGCGACCATGATCGCCTAGGATGGCGACCAATTCGCCGTCAGAGAGCCGGTTGAGATAGGCGCGATAGCTGTCTTCCTGGATGAGCCATTGGCCTGATTGGCTGAAGTTCAAGGCCTGTAAACCATTGGGAAGGACGGTGGCCGGTGGAGAGGTGGGCAGTTGGATCGCTTTATTCTGTGGGTCCAATGGAAACTGTGCGGGGTCATAGACTGCAATGCCCGGCTCGTCGTAATAGAGATTGGCGAGGAGGGTTTCACCATCGGGGGAAAACTGTGCGCTGGTCGCCTCGGGGCCGCGGTTGACATGGCTCAGTCCGCTGCGCCCCATGCGGTAGGCATGCACTTCGCTATCGGAAGTGAGGGCAAAGAACTCGGCTTCGGTCGGATGAAAGGCGAAACTTTGAAACTTGATCGCATTCGGTGCCGTGGGCAGTTCGCGGCTCTCCTGTGTTTCAATATCGTAGAGCGCCAAGCGGTCGCCACTGCCGTAGCCTCCGTTGATCAGTAGTATCAGATGCCTGTCGAGTTCAGGCGACTCGCCCAGAATGCGAAAATTGGAGAACTCCGTTGGATATTGGCCAACAATCTTATTTTGCTGTCGGCTCATTTCGACGATCTTGTTGTCCAGACGCATCCAATGCCGGTCCTCCTTGGGGCCGGTCAGGTCAAAGTCGAATAATTGCTTGAGTGTTTCCGCATCGGGGAGCTGCAGGTTCTGGATGGTTTTCAGCGTGCCGCTTTGTAGGTAGTCGCGGAAGTATTGCGTTTGGCCATCCTCGGTCACGCTGCGCTTGGAAATGACCACACCGGGAGCGCCCAGTTTAAACTCGACGCCAGGCACCGAGAGGGAGCGGACGGCTTTGCCGGTATAAGGGTTGAAGAGATCGTAATTTCCTTTGAGGCCATCGGTGATTTCAAAAACCTGTGGCATGGCCTCCACCGGACGCATGTTTCTGAAACCATACGAATAAGCAGCCTCATCCGAAACTTGAGACAGCGGTGAGAGTTCTCCTATATCCAGCGATAGCTCGTAAAAGCGATGGTTAGTGGGCTCGTCACTGCCCCATTCTGTTTTGCGCGGGATTAAATCACTGGCATAAATCAGCACCTGATCGGCTGCTTCATGCTCGAACAAATGAACCTCGCTGAAATAGTCGGCTTTCTCCGGTGTGAGGGTTGTCAATAAGCGATGCCCTTGCCCCTCTGGAAGTAGATGCAAGGCGTATTGAGTGGGACGATAGTGGCTATCGCAGCTCAACAAGAGAAAAGCACCGGACTCGGGTAAGCTGTAGACCCGTGTGATATTCTTGATCGGAGCCAGACAAATTTGCTCGGCGGTTTGGAGGTCCAAACGAAGAAAGCCCTGATTGGTAGCAACACTGTAATAATATCGATCATCCGCGGAGAAGAACCCGATGGTGTCCGCGCCTGCGTTGATGGCAAAAGTCTTTCGGAAACTGCTGGCATCATAGACGGTGATTCCCATTTCGTCGGATGTCGCGATGTATTGCCCCTTTGGAGACAGTTCGCTGCGGGCGTTCCAGCCGTGGTCAATTAGTTCGCTAGCTCGGGAGGCTATTCCGGTGATTGTGAGGCACAATGCTAAGGTCAGGCTGTATTTGATGCCGGCGGAGATTGAATGAAGAAGCGATTCTGTCATGGTAGGAGGTTCTTTGAGATCGCAAGTGGATCAAAGTTTTGAGAGCGATTCTTACGCGCATAGCGGAAGAGCGTAGGTGTATAAGAAAGTATGATTGCGATCTGGACGAGAATGAGGAAGGGCAATGTTGTCGCCAAAATTAAAGCGACGAGTAGGAGCATGCCCATTCCTAGGAAGTAACAAAGCCAGATCACTAGATTGCTGATTAGTTATGCTCGATTTCATTGAAATAGCTTTTGCTTGGGTTGATAGACTCGTAAGGTATCCTATGGGAGTGTGATGGGGAAGTCTTGCCCGTAGCCGTAACTGGCTGGGTATTGCGCAGTGCCTTTGTATTTCGAAGTGATAACAGGAACTTCAGATTCGAGGTAAGCTTTCAGTTCATTGACGGTGACCCGACCGTCGCCCGAATCGGCTTTCCCGGAAATCCCCTGGAGTAGGGTATAGGTGAACGCGCCGTGGCCAAGTTCAGCAAACTCGGTGGCGAATTGTTGACTGCCGGAGGCGGTGAGCCAGTGGGTTCCGGTGCTACGCGCGAGCTGGGCAATCGCTTTTTCTTCGGCCGCCCCGCGTTGCGAGAGCCCTGTGAGTGCCCCTGCAGAATGACAGGCATCGAGAATGAAAAGCTGTTTCTGGGCGGGAATGGCTTGTGAAAGTTCCTGGATCTGGCGGCTGGAGAGACCTCGCTGGGCCAGTTGATCGTCCGCTCCGTAAATCTGCGTGACATCGGTGGGGACGATATAGAAATCGCCTCGCCCCTGATCAGCGACAACACCGTGGCCGGCATAGTAGAAGATAAAGACATCCTGCGGAGCCGCCGCGGCTTGAATGGCTGCGAGTTCTTTCTCGAGGACTGCCTTCGTTACTTGCGTATCGCCGATAAAACGGGGTGCCATTTGGTCGAAGAGTGGGCTTCCGATTTCGGTGATGCGCTCCTGGAACGCATTTGCATCAGGAACGGCATAGTTCAAATTGTATTTTTCGTTCTGATACTGATTAATACCCACTGCGAGTAGATGAAGCGTCGTTTTCTGGTTCGCCGGGGCATCAAAATGAACCTTCAGCTCAGCAGGAGCGGATTCAATGCCTTGCACATTAACCGCAACTACGCGGAAGCTATTGGTGCCGGGGAGAAGCTGAACGGGAACTTGGCGGCTGTTTGTATAGCTGATATCATCGGCGTTGTCGTTGGCATCTAGTATGTCATCCTCAACAACAAGGCCGCGTGTGTTGGCGGCGACGCGTTTACCGTTTTGGAAGATACGATACTCGACAACGGGCGCGTTGGGGGAGTGGCTGGCAAGATTGAGTGTGAGTTGATGATCACTGATGGTGTTCTCGGTTTCCGAAGTGAGGACCTTGGTGCCTGCGACTGCAGCGAGCTTAATCTTAGGCGGGACAGAGAGCTGCGAAATGTCGAAGGTGGCTGCTTGCACTTGTCTGCCAGCGAGTAAATCGGGGAGAAAGCGTGGACGGTAATAGACATCAAAGTAGGCTTCGAGTGGAACGAGTGCTGCACCGATTGCGTAGTTGAGCTTTTCCTGTGTCTCGATAGGGGCATCGAAACGGCCTGAAACATCACTGACCAGCCAGTCTTCTTTGCCCTGCAACAGCGTCATCTTGGCGAGCTGTTTCTCTTGTTCCAAGTCCCAGAAGATGACCTCATGGTCGAAGTTGAGCATGGCCAAGAATTTTGCATCATTGAAAAAGGCGATCCCGTTGTAGGCATTTGAACCTTTGGATTGAAGTTCGGCTTTTACGGAAAGATCCGCAGTGTTGTAGATGCGGGTTGCTTTGTCGTATGCGATGGCGAGTAAATCGCCTTCCGAAGTTGAAGCCGATTTTCTTAAGTATCCTTTCAGGTGATACAATTTATCGTAGCTGATCTGGTTGCCGGTCTTGAGATCAATCCGATAGAATTCAGATCCTTCGACTTCTCGTCCAATGCCGTATAAGGTGCGGTGTTTCAGCAGATAGTTTTTATTCTGGTTGATGGCGACAATGTCACCGGGGCTTTGATTCTCCCAGATTATTTGGCCAGTTTTCAAATCGAGTGCGGCATTGGGATAAATGACCTTACCAATTGAACCGCAAACCACACCGTCCTTGAGTTCGCTCTTCCAAATGATTTTTCCGGACCTGTCGATGAGACGGCTGCCTCGAGACTCATTGATCAGAATATACACTCCATCCTCAGAGATCTCTAAACTAGAAATAGGATATGCGCTTCCTTTATGCAGCTGCGGTGGAATCTTTATAGCTTGGCTGGATGGTTTTAGGTCCGATGAAAGGGGCTGAAATATAAGTTCTCTGTAACTGTTCACAACCGGGTTGGTTACAGATATTAGCGACTCATCTTTGGCTACAAATCTTGTCGGCTTGTAATCGAGCATGCTAGAGTATTGCTCGATTCTTATTTGCTCATCGCCGATTTCTATTTTTTTGATGCCTTTGCCCTTATCTTCTACATAGATGATATTTTTATCTGGGTGACCAATGATGTGGTCGGCTTGGAAGGATTGACTATCAAAGGTCTGCAGGACTGATGCTGTCCGAAAATCGATCTTTTCGGTGATATATCCCTTTTCATAATTATCGTAAACAATGAGCGCGTGATTACTTTCCGGATACAATCCTGTGGCTAGATAACTATTGGCGTGTTCAGTTATATTCGCAGTGCCCTCTTGAAAATCGATGGTCAGTAGAGATAAGCTGTAGTGACCGATCATGTAACGGGAGGCACCCGGCGTGGTGACGAACTTGCTCAACTTGGGGAAATATGTTGGCTCGACCGGGATGTTCTTCTGGACTGATTTTGTCACTGGATCGTAGAGAGCAATGTTAGTCAGTTTATTCTCGATGAGATCAAAGCGGATGAGATTCCCGTCGGGGCGGATAGCTTTATAGGTATCTGCTTCGGGTATATTAAGCGCTGTCACCCAGCGTGCGCCCGTTTTTAACAGATATCCTTGTCCGTCGCTGAACTTGATAAAGGCGGTGTCAGCTGTATCCGCTACGCTGATATGGGTAATACGAGCCTCTTCAGCGGTGTCTTCACTGCGATGGGTATATTTTATCCGTGGTCGCTGTTTCGCTGTTTCGATCTCCCAGATGGTTGGGCGGCCTGCGCGCAGACCTGTCGCGTAGACTGTCTGTCGGTCCGCTGAAAGTGCATAAGGATTTTTATCGCCAGCGAGTTGGCTTGGCACGGTGATCTCCTTTGTCAGCTCAAAGCGTTTCATATCGAAGAACACCACAGCTTCACGGTCGAATATAACGAGGTTGTCGGAGGCATCGAAGGCGGCTTCCAAACCAAAGTGCTCTCGATCGATTTGGTTGATCAATTCACCGCCCGGTAATTTGTGTAGATAGACCGAGGAGCCTGCTGCGATGGCGGCAACGGCCTCATCGGAATTGATCGAAATAGAATGTGGTCGTTCGGTAACGCCGGCAGAGAGCGCCAAGCGCGGCATGAGCTGGGCCTGAAGTGGCAGAACACCGACTGGAATCAAACAAACCAGATAGAATAAGATTCTAAATGTATGCATGTGCTAGAAAATTGAGATGGGAAAGTCCTGTCCGGTGCCGAAGCTGGAAGGGTATTGCGCAGAGCCCCGGTGTTCGGCAGTGAGTTCGGGAACCGCGGATTCGAGGTAGGCTTTTAATTCGTTCACGGTCACGACACCGTTGCCCGTATCGGCCTTGCCGTCGAGCGCTTGCAGGAGGGCATAGGTGAAGGCTCCGTGCCCAAGATCGTCAAACTCGGTTGCAAATTGTTCGCTGCCTGAAGCTGTGAGCCAGTGGGTGCCTGTGCTCCGTGCCAACTGGGCGATCGCTTGCTCCTCGGCAGCTCCGCGTTGTGCAATCGTGACGAGTGCTTCGCCGGATTGACAGGCATCGAGGAGAAACAGCTGTTTCTGGGCAGCTAGATTTGCCGATAGCTGACGTAGTTCAGCTGCGCTGATACCTTCGATGCGCAGCCCCGACGAGTTTCCGTAAAGCTGAGTTATATTTGCAGGTGCGAGGTAGAATGTGCCATCTCCGTCTGAGTCGATGACACCGTGACCGGCGTAATAAAAGACAAAGGCGTCTCTTGCGCTCATTTGTGCGCCGATCTCGCTGAAGGCATTTAGTATCTGCTTACGGGTGGCGTCCTGATTGAGCAGCATGCGGTTTTCCACCGAGGTAAAAACGTCTTTGTTCTTCGCGTAAATTTTGGCTGCGAGTGCTTCGGCGTCCGCGACTGCATAGTTCAGATTGTATTTGGGATTTGTGTATTCATCGACCCCGACAATGAGTGTGAACAGACGAATGCCGCCATTGCTTTCGGCAGGGTTGCTGCTGGTCAGGTGTAGTTCGGAAGGTAGTGACTCGATCCCGTCGCTCGTCGCTGCCAGCGCGCGGAAACGGTTTTCACCGGGCAGAAGCGGTATCTTAAACGTGCGTTCGCGGTAAGTCGGGGAATTCTCCGGCTCGTCATCTTCAACGATCAGACCGCGGGTTCCGCTGCCCAACAGCTTACCATTGTGATAGAGGCGGAGCTGCATTTGGTCGAGATTGACGCCGGAAGCCGAGACAAGCAGTGAGATAGAGGACTGCTCCGTATTCATTTCGACGATGTCATCCTCAACCACGAGGCCGCGTGTGCCGTCAGCCAGTTTGATTGTGACTTTGGGCAGTTCCACTTGCCCGATGGCCGGTGGATGAACCGCAGCTTCAGCGCGAACGCCCTCAAAGACACGAGCGATTACGGAGCCGTCAGCTGTCTTCGGGGCGATGCGCCCTGTAGCAATTTCGGTGTCAGCCGCGAAATTTTGGATCTTGGACTTTAACGAATCTGAAACGGCGTAGTTCCCTAATTCGTCGATGGCGAGCCAGCGGTTATCGGCAAAATCGAGGAAAAGCTGTGCGATAGTCGATCCACTTTCTTTATCAATGATTCGGAGGCCGGCACGGTCGTCGGCGACGGCAATCGCATTTCCCGAGGGGAGCTCCGTCCAGGAAAGCACTTTGGCTGGGGACGCAAAACGGCCCAGCAGTTGACCTCGCTCCAAGTCGAGAATCGCGGTGTCGCCATAAAGGGGATACAGCGCGAGGCGACCGGATGCCGAAAAAAGCACAGGGTCGGTCGGTGCGGGTAGATTCTTTTCGAAAGTTTGTGTCTTTAGTATTTCGCCTGTGCTGTAGTCGCGTTGCTCGAGGCGGAGTGGTTTCGTCCGGAGGACCTGAAGCCGATTATCATCGTCGTAGTAAAGCGGGTAGGCCGCTGTTTCGCCGGTTTGGGCTTCTTCCCAGATAATGTCGCCGGTCTCGATATCTTGGGTGGCGAGTGTGGGGATGCGGGTAAAACTGTTGGAATCGCCGATGCGTTCCGATCGGATGACATTTCGGGTCACGACTAGATCGTCCTGGCAGATCGCACCTCGTGTGTTGGGGGCGTAGCCGGAGGCATTCGATGCGCTGATTTGAAACACTTCATCAGTGAAAGGAGCTTCACCACTGAGTGTATCGTAAACGCTCTTGCCCAAGCTTAAATAGGTGCCGCTGGGCGAGAATGTAGCACTGTAAATGTTGTGGTCTCGCGTATTGGACTCGAGGGTCAGTTGGATGGATTCTTTTGGATAGACATCACTCAGTGAGGTATCCACCACGTGGCGCGGTTGATACCAATTGCCCACTTTGCGCAGCTTATCGACTGCGATTGTTGCGAGCGCTTGATCCACACGAATATCGTGAACGCCTTCATCGATTTTATCGGCTTCAAGGGTCTCGCCATCCAGACGCAGACGCCAGAGATCGCGGCTCAGCGTGACAACGAGAAGGTCGCCACTAATGGGCTCGACCTGAATCGCAGCAATGCGGTCGAACGATTCGGCGAAGTCAATATCGCGGAGGGCTTCACCGGCCTCGGAGTAGAGAAAAGCTTCGAGGTCTTCAAACGGATAAAAAGGGAGTGCTGAGCGACGAGCGCCTTCTTTGAGCTCCCAAAGCATGCGTGGATTCTCAACCTGTTGTAGGCGTTGTTTAATCGCGCTTTGAGCGACCGTATTGATTTCCGCCATGGCGCTTTCTCGGTCGGCTTCTAAGGGGAGTGCATGGATCTGCTCACTGAGCTGAACGAGCATGGTTCCGAAACCTTGCGCGGTGACAGGCGTCTTATGTTCAGTGGGCCACTCGGCTACGGTCGATTTTATGAGCTCTTTTGCTTCTGCGATACTCTTGTTCTGAACGCTACGGTCGTAGAGTGTGCGTGTCGCATCGGATACTCTGCTGACATAGTATCTACGTGTGTGTGTGTAACTCTCTATTTCAGGGTGAGCCGGGAGGGTTTGGAGGAAAGTGGCGGTGGCTTCGGCTCCGTGAATCGACTCAAAATAGCGAAGCTCCGCAGCGATGGCGGCATCCGCGGTATAATCGACCGGACCGTATTCGATACTGTCTACCAGCGCTTTAATATAATCTGACAGGACTTTTTGGGCCGTCTCGATGTCAGCACCTGCTGTAAACTGTGCGTTCAGGGCTCGAGCCAGCTCACGTCGTGCGGGCTCTTGTTCGGCTAAGAATTCTGGGGCCTGCCCCGGGCCCTCCGCGCCACCTCCGAAAAACATTTGATTGCCATATTCAGCCAGCATTTCCTCATGCTTACGGATGCTTTCGGCATTCGGACCATCAGGGCGGGCACCGTTCTCATATTTGATTTTCGATGCGGGTATGGAGGCGTCCTGGAAGTTGGCGTGCGTCAATGAACCCGAAACGGTGGCTAGGTAAAGGTTGTTCGATGCGTTGATTTGTATATTTTCGAGAACAAGCTTACTGTTCTCGGTAATATAAAGTGGTGCCCGGCTGTATTCAGTGCCTGGAGCTTTTCGAGTGCACGTGAGTCCTTTGATTTTCGAGCCTTCTTTGAGGCCGTGGAGCCCGAATACGAGCTCGTTGTTCGCGACGGCGCTCACATTTTCCAAGTGGAGCTGACTTTCGCTGATGCTGACACTTCCGTAGTGATCACCGAAATCCAACGAGAGATCCTTTAATTGAGCCGGTTGACTGCCATTGATAGATAGTAAGGTGCCGCCGTCATAAAAATTCTCATCCGCTACCAAGCTAAGGTTTTCTAGACTAAAGTTGGCATTATCCGGCGCGTAGCTGAATGAGAGAACATTGCCGTCAAAGTCGCTGGGTAGGAGTTGTGTTTGTTGGGGACCACTTCCTTGAATACTCAGTGATTTGGTAACAATGACAGACCCTTTATAGGTTCCGGCGGCCAGCTGTATTGTGTCACCCGGCGCGGCAGCGTTAATCGCTCGTTGCAGGTGCGGATAGTCTTGTGGGACTTTTATAGTAGCTGCCGTCAAAAAGGGGGAGCAGATCAACGGGAATAAATAGGCAAAATGTCTCATTAGATAGTGAGCGTTAAAAATGAAGCCCGGAGAATATTAATCATGCACGATCTCAACCATGAGTGGCACTACGTGGCCTTTGGTGTTTTCCTGCACGGCGAAGCCGATGCCGTCGGAGTCGTATTGGATATACTTCTGGTCAATCAGTCGGCTGCCGAGTGCTTTGCTGACCTTGACCGATAGGGTTCCGGTTTCGGATTCCATCGCTTCGATTAGAGAGCTGACGCTGAGTGGCTCATCGGAATAGAGCATCAGCAAGTAGTCGGTGCCAGGTTCATTGTCCATGCGGACGACCTTGCGCTCGGAGGGGAAGGCGATGGTGCTGTTGCGCCCGATCATGGGCGACATGTTGTCGTCGAAGGGCAGGATTTTAGTGATCTTTCCTGTCAGATCGGTGGCGAAGGCGTAGAGGTAGGCACGTGAATTGGTCGTCACAAAGAAGCGGAAGCGTGTGCCGGATTGATAGGCGCGTGCCAAACGGTAGCCTTGGTAGCGACTGCCGGAGGCCGACTTGCCGTCTTCCACAATTTTAATCGCGGGCATCGGGGTGCCGTCGCGTTCTTGAAAAGCGACACTACCTGCCAGCAGGAGCGGGATTTCCGGCGGGCGATTGACATTTTTCTGATAGGGCTGTGCCTTGGGTTGCTTACCATAGGCTTGAATGGCCGCAAAGCAGGCAGGCGCAAAATGCTCGTAAGGCACCCAGATATAGCCGTCATCGCCCCAGCCAGTGCCCCAACTGTTGATGATGCGAAAGGCGCCACCGTGGATATTATCGTCGTAGCCGACGACTGCCATCGCGTGCGCTCCGTGGCTATCGGAGGCTTCGAGGTCGCCGGGTTGCCGCGTCCACACGCTGTGTCCACGTCGATGGAAGGAGGGATACACCGTGAAACCGATCAATACAGGCGACCCTTCTGAGAGCGCTTTCTTGATCGAGAGGACTTTGAAACGGTCATCGGGCTTATTGTTCACGTAGAAAAGCACCTGATAATCGATCAAGGGGAATTCGGTGGCTTTCAGCATGTCATCCGAATCGATGCCGATCGAGCACTGGTAGGGGACGTCCTTAATCTTGGCGGCCCCGACGGTAAGCATCAGTTGGAGAGCCTGCGCGATGTCGGTGCCTTCCTTGCAATTAGGATCCGGAGTGACGAGCCGGATCTGCTCATAGATAAAGGAGGGCGAAAAGATGTTGGCGTTGATCTGTGCCTTTGAGGTGAGGCCGTGCTCCATCGCGTAGAGCATGGTGCGCATGTGGTATGCGGAGGCAAAAGCGGTGCAGGTGCCATGTGGCCCCTGATTGCCGGGAGTCGGGCAATATTTTTCCAGAGAAATCGAGGGCGGTAAATTGGCATAGGTCTCCTCTGTTACGGGCGCCTTGTAAGGGATGCTGCGATAGGTCTGCTCGTTAAAGACCATGCCGGTGGCGTAGCGTGTGTCTTCCATCGCGGGCTCTTGTGCCTGGCAAGGTAGGTTGCACACAATCAGCGTGCAGAGAGCGAATAGGATTTGAGATCGTCTAAACATATTAAAATTGAAACCTTACAGGGCGACTTTCCTTCGCGGGCTTATGTGCTCATACTAGGATGTTCTCCAGCAATTGCTTCCATTGTGCGCCGGCCGCTTTGCCGCCGAGCACATCGACGTCTTCCTGACCTGCGCCCCCTGCCCAGCGGTATTGATCTTCTAGGTAGTAGGTAGGCTCGACTGTGTTTTGCGGGCGGATGAAGGAAAATTTATAGTTCTGGTTTCGAATCGTGATGTGAATGCCGCCCTTGAAATAATACCATGGCATTTTGTAAGCGCTGATTTCGCCCTTGCTGGCGCGTAGTAGAGGGCTCGGCTCTTCTTTTAGAATCGCGGCGCATGTTCCGTCCGGCATGGCGAAGCGATCCGCCAGTCCTTGAATGTCGTGTTCACTAAACTTGCCCGGCCCACAGGCGACAAAAGTCAGAGCGTTTCCGTCCCAATGGAGCATGCCGGGGATACTTTTCGTCGCCCCCTCGAGGAGCCAGGCTCTGCTTTCGAATGCTGTCATCTTATCATTGTGGTTGGAACTGTGCTACAATGTCGTTTGTAGGATCGTATGCGGAATACGTGTTATCTAGGATATATACCTCATAATCATTTAGTATTTCGAGTTTTTATTATCTGAAATGATGGGCTGCATTAATTCTAATTTCTAGCCCAAGGTCTATAGCTGCGCATCAATGGCCTGCTCGAGAGCCTGCGCCAACTCCGGCAAGCGGGCAGGTTTCGATATGTAATCATCCATCCCCGATTTCAGACATTTGTCGCGATCCTTTTCAAAAGCGAAAGCTGTAGCTGCGATAATCCACGTTCGTCGCCCAGCATAGAGGCCCTCCGCTTCACGCTGACGGATCACTTCTGTTGCTTCATAACCATCCATGTCGGGCATATTACAGTCCATCAAAATAACGTCGAAGACAGTATCTTCCATTATTTTTAATAATTCTTCAGCACTTTCTAGAACTAGCACTTCTAATCCGATCGAACGAAATTGCAGCCCCATGACCATGCGATTCGTTTCGTTATCATCGACTAGAACCATTCGCAGCTCACGATCTCCCAGACGCTTACGTAGACGTGACTTTATTTCTGCGGCAGAATTTAACTTCTTGCCCGTCTCAAGTGCACGACGAACGAGCTGATCATTTAACATGAAGTGCAATTCTCGCTGCGATATCGGCTTAGTCAAATAAGCGTCAATCCGAGCAAATCGTCGATTTTCTGGAGCGATGATCACTTGCGAAGAGCTCAGCATAACCAATTTAGTCATT
>CEUD01123380.1_pt1 | contig 17719 bp, 10 predicted proteins | sample 356481 | NCBI WGS metagenome assembly CEUD01 (sample SAMEA2623314, study PRJEB7988) | marine metagenome | isolation source: saline water (ENVO:00002010), including | reverse complement strand
ATCAGCTCCACGCTGCTCGGCCTCGCAGTGACGCCCGCCATTTTCTACACTTTCTGTCGTCAGTCGGCAGAGAAATCCATCCGCCTCGAATCCGCTGCTTCTGAGTAGTGGTGCGAGGCATTTGTCATCCAATCCAAGCAAGTAATCAAATATTATGAAAATCAAACAATACATCACCGCCCTCCTAGTCAGCCTCAGCCTGCTTAGCGCCGCATCGCTTGCGCAGGCAGCTGAATCCGCCGGTCCCAATGGCGGCCGCGTTATCGAGCAAGTGGAGCCCCATGCGGAGTTCTTTCTCACCTCCGAGCGCTACGCGCAAATCACTTTTCTGAACGCGGAGGGTGAGGCGATTGCGCCCGAGCAGCAAACAGTGAGCCTCATCGGCGGGGATCGTTCCGCACCCGTGAAATATAGCTTCGAGCGTGTCGGCGACGTGTTACGTTCCGTAGAGCCCCTCGCGGATCAGCCTCGCATGCCGATCGTGCTCTCGATCAAGCCATCTCCGGGGGCTAAAACGGTGCGTGAGAAGTTCTACCTGAATCAACTCGTCTGCGGCGGCTGCCAGCTAGAGGAATACGCCTGCATTTGCGGGCATTAAAACGTAGGGGGCGACTTGTTTTTTATGCCCTTGGGTGCACGCCCGCTTCGTGATAGCCGCTGGTTGATAGTCGGGCGCATGTTACTTCGCTCGATGCAGCTCACCTTGGAATTGAAGTGCCCCAAGGCGAGACGTATCGGCTCCGTTTCCGACCGGTGGCTATCTGAGCAGGTTGCAGTCCCGCCTTTAGGCGGCATTCGTTGCAATAAACCGCATAAATGCGGGACTCCAACCCTATCATACCTGCAGCCTCGGATTTTTCACCTTGCGGGTTCGTCGATTTAGCCTTCTGTCTTCTGACCTCTATTTTCTGATTACAAACTGAAATATTATGGCAAAGGATTGGCTCAAAGGCATTAAAGAAGAATATGACGTTGTCGTCATCGGCTCCGGCTTGGGTGGACTCACCGGGGCGAACTACTTGGCGAAGAACGGTCACAAGGTCCTCTTGCTCGAACACCACTACCAGTTTGGTGGGCTCGCGACTTGGTTTAAGCGTCCCGGTGGACACATCTTCGATATCTCCTTGCACGGTTTCCCGCATGGCATGGTCAAGAGCTGTCGCAAATACTGGACCAAGGAGATCGCCGATTCCATCCACCAGCTCAAAGATGTTCGTTTCATTAATCCGCAGATGGATGTGTGGACCTCCTTCGACCGCGAAGACTTTACCAATATTCTGGTCAACGACTTCAAAGTCGACCGCGAGAAGGTGGAAGCCTTCTACACCCACCTGCGCCAGATGAATTTCTACGACGACAACACGCAGACCACGGGTGAAATGTTCGAAGAGTTCTTCCCCGGCCGCAGCGATGTGCATCGCTTGCTAATGGAGCCTATCTCCTACGCCAACGGCTCGCATATCGACGACCCTGCCATTACGTACGGGATCGTATTCTCCAATTTCATGAGCAAGGGTGTGTTCACTTTCCAAGGCGGCACCGATACTTTGATCAAAAAGATGGTCGCCGAGCTGGAGAAAAACGGCTGCGAGGTGCGCAAGAATGCACTGGTCGAAGGTGTGGATGTGGAAGACGGCAAAGTCGTCGGCGTGCGCGTGCGCAGTCAAAACTCCGGCAGCGAAGAATTCCCGATCCGCACCGTCAAGTGCAAGGCCGTGCTCTCCAACGCCAACGTGCGCAACACCATCGAGTATCTGGTGGGCGAAGATAAATTCAGCTCCGAGTTTGTGGCCGAGGCCAAGGCGGTGCGTAACAACACCAGTTCCTGCCAAGTTTACATGGGCATCAAGAAGGGCGAGACCATCCCGAACATCGGCGACCTCGTCTTTACTTCCAAAGCCCCCGAATACACCATCGATGAGCTCACATCGATCCACACTAGCAGCCACACCTTTTCCGTTTATTATCCGGAAACCCGCCCACACCTCAAGGAGCCACGCTACACCGTGGTCGCGTCCTTAAACGCCCGCTGGGACGAGTGGAACGATTTAACCGACGAGCAATACGAAGCCGAAAAGGCCCGCATGTGCGAAGAGTGCGTCAGCAGCCTGGAAACTTTCATCCCCGGCGTGCGCGACAAGATCGACCACATCGAAGCCGCCACCCCACGCACGGTGAACTATTACACCAAGTCCATGCAAGGCACCTCCTTCGGCACCAAATTCGAAGGCCTCAAGGTCTCGATGGAACTTTCCGATCAAATCCAAGGCCTCTACCACGCCGGCTCCGTCGGCATCATCATGTCCGGCTGGCTCGGCACCATGAATTACGGTGTCATCACCGCCAACAAGATGGACAAGTGGCTCTACGAAAAAGCGAAAGGGTAGGGGCGTCACTCGTGACGCCCGCCGAGTCTCGGATCGATCGCGCTGCGACCTTCATCATTCGACAAGCGCATCGTCGCTGACAAGTGATGCTCCATTTCTACTTCGCGATTATTATTTGTGGAGAAACTAGTCGATTGCTGGTAGAATGGAAGGCGAAGGCCGCCTCGTAGTGGGATGATTCATCCGGCGTTCTGGTCCGATTATGCGTATGCAAAGCGCGCTCCTACACAATGAGCGAATGTTTGCTCGACATAATAAGCGAATTTTAGCACAACTGAATAAGCGAATAAAGTCACGGGTGTGATTAAGGAGAAGACGATGGCCAAGCCACATGAGAAATTAGCTGAATCACTGGAAACGCTTCATGCGCTTCAGGCTCGTGGGCGTATTGCCATACGCTCGCAGGATTTATCGCGCACGGATCGCGAGCGCTTGCTGCGTAGTGGATTTTTGCTAGAGATTATTAAGGGCTGGTATGTGCCTTCTCGCCCGGATGAAACGCAGGGCGAAAGCACGGCTTGGTATGCCTCCTTTTGGGAGTTTTGTGCGGACTATCTTGAATCACTCAAAGGGGTGGATTGGTCTTTGTCGCCGGAGCAGTCGATTGCCCTACACGCTGAGAACTGGACGGTGCCAAAGCAACTCTTGGTGCGTTCCATTAAGTCGCGCAACAACGTGACTTCGTTGCCGCACGGCACATCTCTGCTCGACATTAAGGCCAAGCTACCTGCGCCCGGTGAGCAGGCGAAGAAGCAATCGTTGCGTCTATTTTCTTTGCCCGCCGCTTTGGTTGCCTGTTCGGCGGATACTTTTAGGCAAAGCCCCTCGGATATGCGCGTCGCCTTGTCAATGATTCGGGATGCTTCCGAAGTCTTGGGTTTACTTCTATCCGGTGGACATAGCGCGATCGCCGGTCGCCTCGTGGGGGCCTTTCGCAATATAGGTCGTCCGATAATTGCCGACGACATATTCGCTGCCATGCGCTCTGCCGGATATGACGTCCGCGAGACAGATCCTTTTGAAGCACAGTCGCTCACGCAGCTTTCACCTAGGGAAACTTCCCCCAGTGTGAACCGGATTCGTCTGATGTGGGAATCCATGCGGGAAACTGTGATCGAACATTTTCCAGTGTCGCCGGGGCCAGTGAAAAATGCTGAATGCTATTTGCAGCAAATTGAGGAAGTCTATGTGACGGATGCCTATCATTCATTGTCCATTGAGGGCTATCGAGTGAGCCCTGAACTGATCGAGCGAGTGCGCCAAGGCAGTTGGAATCCGGACATAAATGAGAGCGACCAACAGCATCGGGATGCGCTCGCTGCACGTGGATACTGGCAGGCTTTTCAAGCCGTGAAGCAGGGCATTCAAAAGGTTCTTAAGTCTGGGGCGGCTGGCGAGGTGGCGGATAACGATCACAGCGCATGGTATCGTGAACTCTTCGCCCCAAGTGTGGAGGCGGGCATCTGTAAGCCATCGGATTTGGCCGGCTATCGAAATGGTCCCGTTTTTATCCGTCGGTCTAAGCATGTGCCGCTCAGCCACGAGGCGGTGCGCGATGCCATGCCGGCATTCTTTGATTTACTCAAAGGTGAAGCAGACGCCGCGGTCCGCGTCGTACTGGGCCATTTTATTTTCGTTTATATTCACCCCTACATGGACGGCAACGGTCGTATGGGACGCTTCCTCATGAACGCGATGCTAGCCAGTGGCGGCTACCCCTGGACCGTCATTCCTGTCGAAAAACGAGCCGACTATCTCTCTGCTCTCGAAGCCGCCAGTGTAGATGGAGATATCGCGCCGTTTGCTAAGTTTCTCGGGCAGTGCGTGGGCTCTGAGGTGAAGCCCGTCAAAGTAAAGTGAACAGTTCGAGTCGAAAGCATCCTGTCCGGCTGGGGAGTATGAACGACGGCGTGATCACTGCCAACATGTGGCTCTACGAGCAGAGCGAAGGCGTCGTTTTTTTGGAGTGTCGACAAACCGTAAAGTGACGCTTTATGGTTTGTATGTTAATTTGATTTTGATGCAGAACGGCTATCCTCCCGCCATCATACGAACACGCGACCGATTGAAGTATATCGGTGGTTTGGACAAGGCTCAGTTAGGCTGTGCAAAGGATGGCTACCGCAAAGTAATTAGAGTAGCGCGCCGATTCGTTATTGGACCAAGGAAGGTCTCTTACAGGTCGCCGATTCCACGGATGCAGGTTACCAGCTGTATCATCCCAGTATGGTCGAGAGAGTCGCGAAGATCCGCGAGCTGCAAGGCTAACGCTAGACGCTGAGCGAGATTCGCGGGCAATTTGAGCGGGAGTAGGGCGAGAGTGTTGGGGGATTTTTGAATATACAATAGGTTCATTGCGTAGCAGGGGATGGCTCTGCCGCCCTGCCGATGAGGACTTTTTCGTTTGTCCTTAGCAAGGGCATCACGCGCCGCCGAAACCTTCACTATCCGTGCCTTCATTGAGCCACTCTCTATATGGGTGTCATGAACAATCAAAAACTATGTTCACGACTAAAAAGTGTAATTATGGATTTACGAAATGACCCCATTCGAAGCCCCGCGTCGTAAGACTGAGGGAAGGTGCCTGTTGTGTGAAATGTGTAATGAGCTTGTATGATCGTGCGTAAAGCAGCTGCTCGAAGTGCGATAGGTAGGGAGTGGTTGTCGAATATTGAGATTAGGCAGTCGAGGTCCTTTGGTGCAGTTATGCATTTCTGAAAGGTTGAAATCATAGCCTCAACTTGCTGGATAGTTGAACGCGTTAGTTTTGTTTCATTATTCATGCGAACTTCCGTTAGTAGTTCGATGGTATTCTCGCGTTGAAGAGTGAGGTCTTGAATCTGATTAATATAAAAAATGGCTTCCTTTGTTGAGTTTGCTATTAATGCTTTGTTCCAAAGGTCAATATCGGAGTCCGTAGATTTTTGCGCTAACTGTGGACGATTTATACTGCTATTCCCTTTATTAAAGAGCTTTGGAGCGCATATGACGAGTAATCCAATCGCGATAAGTGCATTGGCTGAACAGAGAATGATGATGGGGGTGCGTCGCATGTGGCCTTGGTCATTGATGATATTAGATTAGAGATCAAGATCTTTGAGTCAGAGAGTGAAAAACGATACTTATTTTATAACTAGGATATTTATCTTATTCAGACTAGTGCATTTACTTATGTTATACGTGGTATTGCGTAGTAATGGTGCTGGGTGTTCTTGATTTATTGCTTAGTTTTGATTGATTATACTAACAATTTTAGATTTTTATAATAACGATGTTGACTCAGTCTGATTCGTATTCGTCCCTATGGGTCCTCATTTTTTAAATAGCCGATTTATGAACACCTATAACCGCTTTCTTCTTTTTCTTTCATTTTTTTGTGTGCCCGCATTGTTGCAGGCTGGTGAGTCCGCCAAGGGCACAGTCATTATGATCTCTTCCGTGAGTGGGTGGCTTTTGCTTAGTTCCGCAGTGCTTCTCTGGAAGGAAATTCGAAAGGGTAGCAGCTCTAAGCATAAAGATCAGTAATTCAACGAAAGGAGCTTTGCTATGATTTCGTTGAAAACTTTTAATTTTTATTGGCCGTTGTCGGCACTTGTGGTCGGTTGCTGTCTCGCAGTGTCGGGTTTGTCCGCTCAGGTTGCGGTCACATTACCTTTTGAGACAGATTTCGAGGTTGATGAAGGCTATAATTTGGGGCCATTGGCCACGGATTCAGTTTGGCAGTTTGGCGAGGGGTTGGATGTCCGTGTGAGTGCGCCGGGCGCTGCTAGCTCTCAGGGATTGGCTTTTTTCGGAGGTGAAGCCTTGTGGCTTTCGACTGACTCGAATGCTTCAGCGGTGTCTTGGGTGGATTTTTATCTGAAACCAATCTTTGTCGAGTCGGAGGATTTGCCTGTCATCTTTGGAGGTGAGCAATCAGCGGTCACTGGCTTTTTGAAAGTGAGTGCTGAAGGGGAGGTTTATGCAGTTAGTGGCGACGGTCAAGGGGGAGGCAATTGGATGCCTTCAGGCGTGCCGATCGCGTTGGATGATGATCTCGCGTTGGATTGGATTCGGCTTACGTATCGTTTAGATTATACCACGAAAAAATGGGATCTATTTGTGGATGGTGCCCTGGTGATGACGGATTTGGGCTTCCTGCATAATAACGTTGGTGCATTGTCCTCTTTTGCTGCGTTTTCAGATGGAGAATCGGATACGTTGTTTGATTATTTTTACGCGGGTAATGAGAACCCGTTTTTCTTGGATACCTCCAACGACGGGCTGCCTGATGATTGGCTGACGCTGCAAGGCCTCGATGTTCAAGTAAATCAGCGCTACGGGGATGGTGACCTCGATGGATTGAATAATTTGCAGGAGTATCAGTTATCCACACTGGCCAATAACGCCGACTCTGATGGGGATGGCGTTAACGATGGTTCTGAGTATTATGATGGAGCAAATCCTTTAACTGCGGATGCTTACGTCTTGAGTTCGCTGCCTTTTATTGAGGATTTTGAGTTGTATTCGAATGGGTTGCTTGATTCTAGCAATAACTGGGAAGTCTTCGGTGAGAGCGTATCTGTTCAGTCTGAGAGCGTTCGTAATGGTTTGTGGGCGCTTGAAGTGGGAGGTGATTCTTCGGCTTCCAATCGGATTAATGGCTCAACGCAGCAGGTGGTCTGGGTGGATCTTTATGTAAAGCCAACACCAGCGGTTAATGCACCTGATTTGGGGCAAGATATTAGTGTTGCCTATTACTTCGATGCCGAAGGTCGCCCGATCGTGTTTGACGGTTCGGGGGGCGGAGGTTCTGGATTCTGGCGATTGTTAGAGGTTGCACAGTCGAATGACTGGCGACGTGTGACAGTGAAGGCGGATTATGCGGCTCAGGCTTTTGATTTCTATTTAGATGGTGAGCGCATTGGTGCTGGACTCGGTTTTGCGCATGCGCAGCCATATTTGTCGCGTTTGCAGGTGGCTGGATCGACGGCCTTGGATGATGTCGCGATCTCAGTGGTCGAGCCGACTGAATTGGATGATGATCGCGACGGTGCTTTCAACGCCGATGAAATTGCAGCCGGGACGAATCCCTTAGCGTTTGACTCAGACGGCGATGGTTTGAGCGATGCGTTGGAACTCCTATGGGGCTTGGATCCGAATGTCGTCGATATTCAACTGGCTCAGCCGATTGAAGTGAGTTCGGGCATTTATACTTGGACCACTGGCTTTTCGGGAGTGGAGGGATATGTCGCCGCACCATTAGATGGGCAGTCTGATTGGCTCTCTGCGGGCTCGGTAGTTGTCACTGCTGAAGAGACTGCGATGATGACGGATTCGGTTACGGACGATGCTGTGATTGAACGCTTGGTCGGTATGGGGGAATTGCGTCGTGTCTGGGTTAGCTTTAAGGCTAAGCTAGTTTCAGGTGAATTACCTGCAATGGGAAATCTGACTGAGCCGGCTGTCGCCATTTTGGGCAGTGGCTTAGGCGATTCGCTTGCGATCTGGGATGCACGCGAGTCCGAGTGGATCGAATTGGATTCTGAAGTGAATCCTTCGGAGTGGAATGGCTATGCGCTTTATTTAGATTATGTAGATCAAACGTGGATGCTTTGCGTTAACGGTGTAATTGTTGCCAGTGATATTCCTTTCCGTGATGACGACTTGAAAGTCTTTTCGCGCTTTAAGGTGCTTCAATCAAAGATGGTAGATGGCGATCTCAGCGGAGACCAGTCCAGCGCAGAGTTTGATGATATCACTTTCTCAAATGCTGAACCTGACGGTCTGGATTTTGACGGAGATGGATTGTTGAATAGCCTAGAACAGCAACTCGGCTCTAACTTATACGTCACAGACACCGACGGCGATGGCATAGATGATTTTTGGGAATACCAAAACAGTTTGGATTTATTAGTTAACGATGCGGCTTTAGATTCAGATGGAGATGGGCTGCTGAATCTTGATGAATACCGCGTTGGCTTAAATCCTCAGGTTCAAGATATAGAGGGAGTTTCCGGTTATGCTAGTTTAGCACTTTGGCATGGTGTGGAAGGTGCTTTTCTCTCTAATCTGACTGGAGATAGTCGTTTTCCGTTAAGCCCTGATTATCGTAATCTTTTGCCAGAATTGACGACGGCATATAGTGCCGATGGCATGTCAACCTATGGGCAGCGGATTTCTGGCACCATTACTGCCCCAGTCTCTGGTAACTATACCTTCTGGCTGTCTGGGGATGCTCGAGCTGAGTTGTGGCTAAGTTCGGATGAGACTCCATTTGCTAAAGAACGTATTGCGCACTTAGAGTTAGCCTCTTATTTCCAGCAGTGGAATAAGTATGCATCTCAAGTTTCGATCTCGATTACATTGGTCGAGGGAGAACGCTACTATTTCGAAGTCTTGCATACGGAAGGCAGTGGTAAAGATCACGTCTCGGTTGCTTGGCAGTATCCGGGGCAATCTCGCCATATCGTTCCAGGTGAGTTTTTAACCTCTTCGATTGTTTATGCAAATGATGCGGATGATGATGGATTACCCGATGACTGGGAAGTTTCGGTTGGTCTGGATCCTTCTGTTGGTTACGGGGTTAACGGTTATGCGGGTGATCTGGATGGCGATGGCTTGCTTAATCACGAAGAGCGTGAGCTCGGCACCAATCCAACACTGGCAGATTCGGATGGTGATGGTTTTTCGGATACAGAGGAATTATATGAAATTTTCTCTGACCCGACTGTTCACGATTTAAGCAGCGAAGCTATTGTTGTCAGCACAATCAATGGCGCAGCTTTCACGAGTTCTCGTGGTTCGTGGAGCACCGAGGGCACGGAACTTTACAGTGTTGATTCGACTGGATCGCTCAGCTATGCGCTTAATTTTGTAGAGGCTGGAGCTTATCGACTTGTAGTCGAATTGACAGAGCAGAATGCGTATAAGAGCGGCAGTAGCACTTTTGAGCTGCGTGCAAATCTGGATGGTTACAGTTATGGCATTCGTTCCGCTTCGGTCAATTATGGTGAGACCGCCGAGTTGTATTATTATTTACCTTACCTCGCTGCGGGGAATCGCGACTTGACGCTGGACTGGCTCAACGGTTTTGGGAATGCATTTCTGCGTATTCGTTCGGTGCGTCTTGAGCGCATTGATGGCGTGGATATCGATCAAAATGGAATTGCTGACTGGATTGAAAGTCGTGCGGATCGTTTGGGCTCCGAGGCGGATTTACCGTTGGCGATTTATGCCTCTCCATTTTGCTTTGAGGGCACTAGTTTCGACCCCGTAAGTGTCGCAATTGACAGTTATTCACTTTCGAATGTCGCAGATCTTCGAGAGGAGACTGTTGAGCAAGCGCTCTATAATAGTTACTACGCTAATATTGCACTGACTGCGGACGAAGATCGTGTCGTTCTGATTAACGACCAAAGCGGTCTCCGCAGTAGTCAAGTCACCCTGACTTGGGCGACTTTCAATGCGGCTGAGCATGAATTTGTTCACATCCGCTTGGATGATTCACTCTTGCTATCTGCGATTGATCCGAGCCTTGCAGTTGCGCGGCCGATTGAACTTCAACTGACTGCACCTGATGGCACCGTTGAGGTTCATTCGTTAGCAGCAGAGGCACGCTTACAGGCGCTCTTCGATCAAGCTGGTGATTGGCAGTTGCAAGCTACGCTCCTATCACTTGCTGACGAAGAACCAATTGTCTATGATTCCGTGATTCGTGTTTCCGGCGCGTCATTAGCTCCAACTCCGATTCTCTTTGAGAACAGTGCGCGCTCATGGTCGCCATTGATTTCCGATGCCGAAGTTGTCGTGGAGTCTGATGCTGGGCTGACTGTGTATGAGCCCTATCCGGGGAGAATGCCTCGCAGCTTTGAGTTGAATGCTAACTTGAATGGCGGGCGTATAATTGCTCGTCTGCCTGACGGAGGGGCGATCCTTTCGACGACCGATACCAATGTGGTCCGTGATTATACTCGCACGCAAACTTACAATCAGATAGTTGAAAAGTTCTCTGATGGGACAGTGATGGTGAGTGCTTACATTATACTGAATGAAGTGCCAGAAGGTTTTAGTATGAACATTCAAGTGTTCAAGTCTGGTGTGACATTTGATGATGGCACTGTCTGGCGCACAATCACAGATGAGGATTTTGATGAACAGGGGCGCTATCAATTCTTTATGTTGCGCTCACCTGGAGTTCAGGGGGGCAACTGTCACCGTTATTGGTATCTACAGGATGATCATGTTATTGGAAGCTCCTGATTTTGAAGGTCTCAAGTGATATGTTTAGTAATTTTAATATGCGGATCTTTCGCGTGATCTTGTTGTTAATGGCGTCGTCTCAGTTATTTGCTCAAGAAGACTACGTCAGCATGATTGTGAATCGTGGAGCGTCCCCGCTCTACAAGCAGCGGCATCATTTGTTGCATGCGATGAACCAGTCAGATTTGCAGGGAGCATCAGAACGTCTTTTTGTGTTTATGGCAGATGGTCAGCCTCCAGAGCACATGGGCGAAGATGATTACTTGTCACTTTGTAATGACATTTATGACAAGATATTTGATCTCGGGATTGATCAAACAGGGTGCTTGTCTCACGCCCTTGAAGTTATTCCAGATGAAACTCGGATGTTTGTCTGGCGTGACTATTGTATTCAAAAAATGGCGAAGACCCTGATCGCAGATGGTATTAACGAAGGTGAGAGGACGAAGGGCCTGCAATTATTAGATGAATTATCCGCAGGCCGTTTTTCAGGCCTGCAGGGGACTGCTTTAATTGTCGCTTACGCACTCAGCGAACATCCCGAAATAGCGGTCGAGATTGGTATGTCGACTTCTGTAGTTGGGCTGAGGGCTCTCCAGTGTGCGCAAAATACAAGTGCCGAGTTGATCGATCGCGTGACAGCTCTGCAAGTCGCGGCTCGATGTGCGGCTCCAGGGACCTTGGAGTATGTTCGATCCACTTTGAGTGATGAGTTGCCTGCAGCACCCATGCTGAAGGTTTCGTCGATTGCTGCAGTCGGGATGCTGGGAACTGATGAAGATCGTGTGCTGTTGAGCGCATATCGCCAATCACCAGACATTCGCTACCGCAAGGCGGCACGCTCTGCACTGAAAAATTTAGAAAAATAAAATTACATTTAGAATAATATGAAAACGATAAGACAATTACACAGAGCTCAGGGGGCATATTGCTCTAAACTGCTGATGCTGTGCCTTTTCATCATTGCAGGGCTCTCCGATTTATTGGCGATCAATCTACCTCCGGGGGATGATACAGATGACGGGTGTGGGGGTTCGGATGGAACACTTGGTAGCGTGAGCTTCAACTTCGATTTTCCAATTCTTCCATTGGAGGCAGGCTTGGGTGCACAGCGCTTATCTGTAAAACGCGACGAGCCATCTCCGAGCCTGTTCACCCCGAGCTCGCTCAACTACTCTTCGGGAATCACGACTTTTGTCAGTAGTATAAAGGCTGAAGAACAGTTGCCTGCGGGTATCTCGCACGAGTTTGAGCTGCGTGATGAGAATAATAATGCAGTCAAGTATCAAGTGAGTAGTGGTTCGAGTGTTGCTCGTCCTGTCGGTGATTTTACTGGAAGTGATGATCGTGTCTTACTATTAGCTGCCGATTATGAACAGATTGTTGAAGTGGAAACTCCGGTTTACTACCGCTTGATAAAGGGGGACGGTAGCGAAATCGACTACGCGGTAGAAGTTGGGGAATTTGCATTACGCGTAAAGACACCGGCTGGTCGTGTCATCGAGGCAGGTGAACAGTTTGATATCGTGCTTCAAGATGGTGCGTATCGTCAAATCCGCTCTGCAGCAGGCCTCGTGGATCTACTTGTCATTGATGATTTCTCATATCAACTTAGTTTTTATACCAACGCCAGTGCGGGAGTGCCTGGCGCGGATGGACTCTATGTTCCTGTGGCAGATCCAGAGGGCGAGCCTGGCGCGGAAGCACAACCGTATCGGACGATTCTGATTCGAAATCCCACGGGGAATCCAGACCAGTATGACCGTATCCAAATCGTCGAGACCCATGGTGCTTACGAGCGGATCAGTGAGTGGGAATACATTGTTGCCGCTAAGGACTGGCGATTCATGAAGGGCTTGGAGAGCACGACTGATACTCAGGGCATGTTAACTGAGCAGATCATCGTGCAGGAGGATGAGGACACTGGCGATGTAATTGAGACACGTGAACTTCTCGACGAGAGTGGTGAGCTGGTTTCCAGTAATTTTGAGCGCCTGCATACCTTCCCTTGGGGAGACGATCTTGCGATTGAATCAGTTAAAGATTCGATGAACTTTGCTCTCACGACCACTTATAGCTACTACGAGAATGAAAATGAGAATGGCTTTGGACGGCGTAAGCAAACCGTTTATCCGGATGGTCGTTGGACTCATTTTACATATGACTCTGAGGATCGAATGATTCAGCGCGCCGAGCCATGGATGGACAGTCCCGTTGGCAGCCCTGCGACTGAGACTAAGGTGACTATTTATAGTTACGATCCTGTAGACCCTCGCGACATTGCAACTGACTTCGATGCGCGCGCTCGCACCACGATTACCCAAGTGCGAGGCACGGAAACTGGTCGCACTTACAATGCCTACTTTATCGATTCTACTATCAATGAAGCAGGAGAAACGATCTATGAATACACCGAGATCGAAGAACGCACCACGACTTTGGAAGAAGATGGCGAGGGCCCTGAGTATGGAGATCCATCTAATCTGCGCACCACACGCGTCTATTATCCTGATAATGCAGATGCCGTTTCTGCCGGAAGGCTCCAGCGTGTTACGACGCCAGACGGTGTCGTCATGGTTTACAGTTATGCGCAAACCACTGCACCGGATGCGTTCGTTCAAACAGTTGATCAATTGGGGTCGAATGGTTTCGTCCCCTTTAAGTCCACCCGTCAGGTCACGACCAAGGACATGCGCGGAAATATAGTCCAAGAGGCTAGCTATGTCCGTGTCGGCTCCGATTGGCAGCTTCTCAGCACAACAACGCAGGAGTTTTCGGACGAAATTTCGACCAAAGGCTTTCAATTGACGAAACGCTTCAAAGATGGACGTCTTACTTTGCAACAAGGCTGGTTTGGGCCGCTAGTGGGAGATCGCATCACTGAAACCGGTGAATACTATCTGTATGACTACGATTTGCTCAACCGTTTGAAATTTGAGATGAAGGCGGGAGTCAATGGAGCTGAGAATTTAGTGACTAACTATGTCCGCGACTTGGGCGCTATTGGATGTGGCTGTGATGGTCAGGCTAGCATCGAGCGCACCGCTGGTGGATTGACTCTGCAATCGAGTCAAAAGACAGATAGCGCAGGACGTCGTTCGGAAGCGACTGATGTGAATGGCTATACGACCACCTATAGTTACGTCGATGATCGGCGTGTCACTACGATGGAGTCACCAGATGGTTCCACACGTATCACCGAAAAATATCTCGATGGGCGTATCAAGTCCGTCACCGGCACTGGAGTTGTTCCGGAATATTACACCTACACCGAAAATGCTGATGGCTCCATCACCACGCGTGTTGATGTCGCGACCGCAACTTCTCCTCGTTATCGCGAAACGACTGTCGACGTTGCCGGACGCCTCATACGTGAAGAGAGCCCCGCATCGGACGGCGGCATGATTGTCCGCACCATGGAATATGACGCTCAAGGCCTATTGGAAATGCAGACCGAGACCGGCCGCGCTGCCACTCGCTACGAATACGATGCCCTCGCAAACCTCATTCGCTCTGGCCTCGACCTCGATGGCATTGTGGGACTCACACTTGATTCAAGTGACCGCATTACCGATAGCAACCGCTTCATGGAGCAAGTCGATGGGGACTGGTTTGCAATCAGCACCACTAAGGTCTACCCAGGAACTGGCACCGAAAGTGAAAACGCAGTCCAGGTCAGCCGCAGTGCACAGCGCCTCTCCAACTTTCCATTAGCAGGTGCCAATGGCGACCTAGTCAGTGAAAGCGCCACCACTGATGTGTATGGCAACGTCACCGCAAACACGACCTACGTGGATCGCGCCACCAAGACCGTCACGCAAATCACCGATTCGCCAAGCTCCGATGTCGACGCCACCCGTATCAGCATCAACGGACTGCTGGTCTCTCAAAATAGCTCCACCGTCGCTGCCGCGACGGCATACGGCTATGATGCGCTTGAGCGTCGCGTCAGTGTCAAAGATCCCCGCCATGCGCAAGCGTCTACAATCGATTACTACACTGGCACAAATCAGGTCTTCACTCAAACCGATGGCGCAGGCAACGCCACAGCCTATACCTATTATCCGCAGGGTAGCGCTGGAGCCGGGCAGGTGGCATCCGTCACCAACGCACTCCAGCAGAAAAGCTATCAAGCCTACGACCTTCTCGGTCGCCAGATCCATACTTGGGGCGAGACCGATTACCCGCAGGCCTATAGCTACAACGCTTACGGCGAACTCGAAACGCTCACTACCTGGCGCGACACCGAAATCGACTTTTCGACCACCATTTGGCCTATTACTGACGAAGACGATAGCGGCGACGAGACCACATGGAGCTATCAAGCGTCCACAGGCTTGCTCACCCGTAAGCAATACGCAGACGCCAACGGCACCGATTACACCTACGACAGTGCCAACCGCCTGTCGGTCCGCACTTGGGCACGCGACGGAGGCCTCGACACGACTTACAGTTATGACCCCAACACCGGCGAACTGCTCAACGTCAATTACGAAGCCATCGACACCGCCGACATCACCTACACCTACGACCGCCTCGGTCGTCAGGCCACAGTGACCGACGCCACCGGTATCCGCAGCTTCGCCTACGACCCCGCGACTCTACAACTTGAAGTCGAGGAGCTGGACGCCACTTTCTATCAAGATCAAATACTTCTCCGTAGTGTTGATACCTTTGGGCGTCCAACCGGTTATATTGCGGGGCAATTAAAGATAACCCCGGTCGCACCACTAGACATTCAGGACTTTGACACAGTTTACGCACAGTCGACTTACGGCTACGACACCACCGGACGCCTCGAAACCATCACCGACGGCACCGACACTTTTACATATAGCTATAAGCCAGACAGTAATCTGCTTGCCAGCCTCACCGCTCCGCAGCACAGTGTCGCCTACGATTATGAGCTTAATCGTAATGTCATGACTGTTGTAGCTAACAAGGTTCCAGATCTAACTGGTGTATCGCTCTCACGATACGGCTACACGTATGATGCCCTAGGTCGCCGCGCAGACCGCGAGCAAAGTGGTAGTGCGATTGCAACCACCAATACCGATACCTTCCGCTACAACACTCGATCCGAGGTTGAGGGCTCTGTAAATAGTGACACGAATCAGGGAGCTGCGTGGAATCCTGATTACACCTACGACCAGATCGGCAATCGTAAAAGTAGTGTGGGCTTCCAGCCCGCGACCACCTACGCTAGCAACGCCCTCAATCAATACGTCGATCCAGTGACACTTGAATCTCCTCACGACGAGGACGGTAACCTTGAGACCAAAGGTCTCTGGGCATATCAGTGGAACAACGAAAATCGCCTGTCCAGCGCAACCGACGGCACGACCAACATCGACTTCACCTACGACTATCAAGGCCGTCTCGTCAAGAAAGACGACGGCACAAATGTTGAAGTCTACGTCTACGACGGCTGGAACCGCATCGCCACTTATGATCTTCAAACTTCAAACCTCACCCTTCAAACTTCCTACACTTGGGGCCTCGATTTAAGTGGAAGTATGCAAGGTGCAGGCGGTGTTGGTGGACTTCTCAAAGAAGGCGCTTACTATCCGACTTACGATGCCAACGGTAACATCATGCAAAAGCTTAGTAGCACGGGCTCGGTTGAGATGAACGTCGAATATGACCCCTTCGGTAATATTATCAGCGGTTCACTCGTTGGTGAATACGGCTTCTCCACCAAACCTCTAATCAATGATATCGATTGGTATTACTACGGCTTCAGATATTATGATCCCGTGACGGGGAGATGGCCATCTAGAGATCCGATCGGGGAAATCGGTGGTTTGAACCTGTATGGCTTCGTTCGAAACACCCCGGTCAATCTTGTAGATACTGATGGGCGTATGCCTTTCGGGGGAGATTTTGTGAATAGATGGAAAGGAGTTGAAACCGGGGGAGGGAGTGAAGGTCCCCCTGAGAGTTTCTACGGAGACCCGTCAACGGGTGAATATGATGGCAACGAAAATGCTTATGTGGGAGAAGATGGTGTTTCTTATGCGAAACGAGGCGATTCAAGCTGCCGAAAGGGATATGAATCTCTAGTAGTAAGGATTGATCAGTTTTACTATATCCGCATTAAGGAAGATGAATTTGGAGTGTCGGGCGGCGGAGGAAAGTTGCCAAACCCTCCTGGAGTAAATCCCCCTGATGATTTTTCAGGTGGGGGAGGCAATATCAAGGTTCATCCAATTGTAGAAAGCTATGAATACTTCGCTAAAGTGGAATACTATGAATGTATTCCGTGCGACAAGTCTTTGGACGTTAATGGAACAGAAGTTAATGAATTTACGCTTTCATTTCCTCCGCGATTACTCATCGAAACAAAATATAGCTATGAATAAGTTAGTATATGTTTTAGCATTTCTCAGTTTAATTACATCGTGCTCTCATTCCAGGGACCTTTGTAGGTTCGACGGTTCTTCATTTATAAGCGTGATATTTGGTGGTGACTCTGATTTTGCGAAAGTGTTTCATCCCACGTCATTGAAGCGAATTCAACAGGATGGCGATGAGAAGTATCTTACGAGATATTACATTCAACAGCCAAAAGCTGTATTGTATGAGCGGCTCGGTCCATATCGGCTTAAAGATTTGAAAGTTTGGGTCGAAGAAGCTGAGCGAAGAGAGTGGGATGACGCTATTATTGATGAAATTGGAGCGACCTTGGAAGTTGATCCAATAAATATATCAGTAAGCAATGTTGTGCTTGCAGACGAATTTGGTAATGAGGTCAATTTCAGGCACTATATGGCATGTTTTGAGGGTAAGCTCATGGTTCTGGCTGTAAACCCAGAGAAACATCAAAATGTTGCGGTTCCTTGAGAGAGCTCAAAAGGAGACATTCCGTTATGATTATAATAGCTAATTCTTATTCGTTTGCCTTTATCTTCTTTTAGCCGCTACCCGTATTAACTGATCAACTCCGCAACGGGCAACGGGCGTCCACTCGGTTCTCGCTTCTTCACTGGCAAATCAACCGTCCCGCCCCCGCCCCGCCTCTGGTCGCCCCCTGGCTAGCGATTGTTTAGCCGTTCTCCCCGCCCTAGGGATCTTATGCCTAGTTTTCCCTT
>CEUD01124104.1_pt1 | contig 17828 bp, 16 predicted proteins | sample 356481 | NCBI WGS metagenome assembly CEUD01 (sample SAMEA2623314, study PRJEB7988) | marine metagenome | isolation source: saline water (ENVO:00002010), including | reverse complement strand
AGTAAACGACTTAGAACGTCCAGCCATTCGTGCGCGCAACCACCTAAGTTCGTAATTCTGAGAAAAGCCTGAATATTTAAGATACGAGATACAGTCTAAATCACCGTGCAGGTGGTTGCGCTGCTGTCAGGAAAAGCGGAAATTATAGCCTGATCTGATCGACAATTACCTCTTCGCATTCGAAGTAAGTTTTCTCAATAACTTTGTAGGTTGCCAGGCCATCGACAGTATAGTTGACCATGATGGTGTCAGGAAATGCTTCCTCTGAATCGAGGTCTTCTAGCTTTCGCTCCCATTCTTCAATTTCGCCAGCCAATGGACGCTGGACGTGGCTGGCCAATCACTTGTGAAAAGTCGAACTGATCGAAATAATTTCAAAGTGGTTAACAGCCCCAGAGCCCAGTATTAAAGGGATTCTAAGCGCTTCGCCTATTTCTATTTCGATCATTTTGATCGAAAACGGTCACTTCAAGCCACACAAGGCTCAGTAGAATTACCGAAAAATCCTTATTTCGATCATTTCGATCACTCGGTGATCGAAATAAACTCGGTTACAGTAAATTCGGGGACTTTCAAACGCCGCTTCAAGGATATTTAATTCAATTTCTACGCCGCTTCGAGCACCTCCTTTTCTTCACGATAATAGTAGTTTAAGAGCCCTCCTAGCCGTTCACTTTTTACGATCGGCCCAATCTCGGAGTCGTTTTGAGGGATGTTTGGAAAGGGTATTAAATTATCGAGCCCCTGGTGATTCCGTTCTTGGTGAAAATGCTCAACGTATTGTTCAACAGCACGACGAAGGGACTTCTCACTGAAGAATATCATGTGATCAATACACTCACGCTTGATGGCCGACACGAAACTCTCCGCATATCCATTCTGCTGAGGGCACCCCACCCTTGTCTGAATCACTTCGACACCTGAATCTGTCAGTATCTGGCGAAACTCTTTCGTATATAGTGGATCGTGGTCGCAGACAAAGAAACGTCGGCCTCTCAATATGCCGTCGTAACTGTCTGTCATATTACGGGCAACTTGAGCCATTACAGCTCCGTTAACCTGACACCCGATATGCGCGACCTCGACTTGGCGCTTCGCCAAGTTCATGACGAAGAACACGTGGTAACGGACCAGCCCGCGAAGCGTCCACACTTCCACTGTGAAAAAATCTGCGACGGACATCACATCCATATGAGAGCGCACGAAGGTCTTCCAGTTCGATTGTTTACCCCGCTCCGGCGAAGGCACGATGCCCCTAGCGCGGAGGATATTGCCGACGGTCGTCATGCTCACATTATAGCCAAGATTTGCCAGAGCACCTTGGATACGGCCGTAGCCCCAACTCATATTCTCTTCAGCAAACTGAACACACAGTTCTTGAATCACCTCCATACGTTTCTGGCGATCCGTCTTCAGCATCCGCTTGGCAGTATACTTTAGAGCGACCAGTTTACGGTGCCATGCCAAGATGGTATCCGGAGTCACAATGCTTGCATATTGCATCAACCCTTTGCGACCGAGTTTCTTACCACGCTTGGCTAGTTTATACCTTTGAGCATTGCTCAACCGCAGCTTCACGCCCTTCTTATCTAGCTGTTCTTTGAGTATCTCATTCTCCGCATGCAGATAGTTGATCACATCCAACTGCTTGCGGTTCAACCAGCCTGCCAGTGTGGCTAGAAAAATTGTCATTTGTGTCTTCAAGGCACTTTTTTCAATTTTTCATAAATCGTTGGCAAGCAGAACAGTTCCTAAAGTTGAACCCCTAAACATTCTCTCGCTGACTCCCGAGGATACTTCCGGCTCAAGCAGCTAACGAGCTGTAGGGCAGCAGAGAATGTAGTCGCCATCCCGAAATAATGTGGGTAAAGTCACCGCTAGTCTGAAAAACTTTGTATGTCCTCAAAATCTGTATCCCCATCCATTGACGGCGAAAAATGCATTGACTGCGGTGCCCCCGTGACCGAGCGGATCGGCGGAATTGCCATCTGCGAAAACTGCTTGAGCACACGCGGTTCCTGTTGCCCGGAATTCGGAGCTTTCGATCTGACTGAAGACGCCGCGCCCCGCGAATATGCCAGTTCACCCTGCTCGGCGCACCTCTTCGAGGAAGCCGACACCGTGCGGCACGACCGCACAGCGCAGCGATTCGAGACCTCATCGGGTGCCCGCCTCGACTATCGCGCCACTGCGGACAATACCATCGACATCACCCACACCTGCGTGCCAGAGCACCTGCGGGGCAAAGGCCTCGCCGCGCAGTTGATGGATGCAGCGATCGACCACGCCAAAGAAGGTAACCTCAGCCTTGAGGCCTCCTGCGACTACGCCCAAGCCTACCTGAAACGAAAAGGGCTACACTAAAAGCCGAACGGTAAGCAGCTGCGCCGAGCTTCCCGCCCCTTCTGATTAGGAATTTTCGGAAAGGTAGCGGCGCAGCACGCCAACCCGGAATGAGCGCTCACTTCTTCTTGACGCCCCCGTCCGCAACGAAGCCGCCCTGGTGCGGCGCGGCAAATACGCTGGCTCCCACAGATCGAACGTCCTCGACCGTGTAGAAGGGTTGCGGAGCCATTGCGTTCAGCATTTTCAACAACTGCCCGAGGCGTTTTCGCGGCGAGACAATGAGAGAAACATCCACTTGTCCAAAGGCACCGTGCGCCCCCAGCGAGGTGATCCCGTAGCCCTTTTCATTCAAAGATTTGACGAAATCGACCGGCATCTTTTGATGAATCACGCGCACCAGTTGGTGCCCGAGCGCAAGCCGTTCCTCGATAAGCATGCCGAGGTACGTACCTGCGGAAAACCCCAGCGCCCACGCGAAGAGCGCGGCCACGTTGGAGAGGTTTTCCATCACTTGCGTGATGGCCAGTGTCCAGACGAGGATTTCAATGAATGCGAAAAAAGGCACGACCCGCTTCATTCCTCGGAAGATCAGAATGTGTCGGAGCGTCGCGAGCGAAACATCGACCAAACGGGCGAGGAAAACGAGCACGGGAATGACCACCCATGCGACAAAATCGAATTGTTCAATGTTCATATCCAGCCTTTATGCGTTCAGTTGTATGCCGATGGAATGAAGCGGAGCGGGCTTTGCCCGGCGAACCACGCGCCGTTGGGCTTTCGCACAAATCGACTTCAGCCCCGAGCTTACGGTTGGGGCATGCGCATAGGTTTGAATCGTTCCTCCGCGTCTCTTCACGACCGCTTGAATCCGGTAGGCGTCATTGCTTCCGGCGTGGGGCAACTTGCAGAGTTTAAGTCGGATCGAAGTAATCGTTCGATCTTTGCGAACCAATGGGGCCATTGCGCGGACGGCGAACTTGCGGACGACCGGAGGCTGGAGGCAGGTTTGATCATGGAAGTGGATTTGTGTTTTCATATAGCTAATTTTTATTGAGTGATTGAACAATTGGATAGTTTGGCCTTGTAGTGGCCTTTGAAAAGCAAGGGCGAACACCTTGCATGGTTTCGGAAACGGACAGCCATGCCACCGACTACTGTCGAAGCGTTTGGCCGTATCCATGTGCTGCCCTGTGCGCGCACGCGCTGCCTGCTCGCAACAAATGGGTCGAGGGATCAAAATCCCGTATCGACAATGCAGGCCACGACGACAACTGTAGCGAGCTACACGTCGGTGGTGGTTTTTAATTAGGCGAAGTCGGATTGGAGCGCCTTAGTCGCGCGCATCAGTACCGGCCCCGCCCTTAAGTAAGGAAGATCATCGGGTTCGTCCCACGAACCGGTTGGGTGAAAAATGTCTTCTGACCTTGCATTGGTTAAGTTGTCGATCAGATCGCCGAGCAAGTCAAGCAACCTCGGTCAAAGGGTGCATGAATTGTTGCAAAGTCAGAGAGGTCTGCTTGACAAAAAGATTTTACAGTAGATGATACAAATTCAATGTCACACTTACGCCAGCAACTACATAAGAAGGGAAAAGGAGCACCTGGTATCTTTCCAGGTCTGCCCGGCTTTGTTGCTGTGCGCGGTTGAGGTGAATTAAAATTCCCTAGCCTGACGCAGCATCAGGGTCGGGAGAATTAAAGCAGACGGAGTCCTGTTTTGTAGGATCCGCATTTTTTGGAATCGTGCCGTTCGCGGCCAATTCCTCCGTACGTTACCATTGCATCACGGTTTGCTGGTGACGCCCATTCCTCAGCCTTTTTATGTCATGAAACAAAGAAAATTCGGTCGTACCGGTTTATCGGTATCCGAGCTCTGTTTAGGAGCTTTGCACTTCGGGTGGCTCAACGATGCCGCCTCTTCCTTCAACCTATTGGACACCTTCAGGGAACTGGGAGGTAATTTCATCCAGACCTCGACGGTCGCATCCACATCCAACTTCGCGACACATTCGGAACAAACGCTGGGTGCTTGGCTGCGCCAAAACGCATCCGCCCGGCAACAATGCGTGCTATCGACCCGCATGGTTTTTCCGGGACCCTCGCAAGCACCCGGGGTGCCACTGGACCGACTGGTGAGGGAACAGTGTGAACTCTCCTTGCGCCGTCTCGGAGTCTCCCATCTCGACCTGTTGGTCTGCCAATGGAGCGACAGCTTCAAACCTCACGGGGGTTCGATGCGCCCGATAGACGAGTTGCTGACGGGCTTGGAAAGCCTGACACGCGCGGGGAAGATACGCTACGCAGGCACGGCAGGCTTCCCGCCTTGGCGATTTGTGGAAACGCTTGGCCGGACCGACCGTTTGCGCGGCTGCCGGTTTGAATCGTGCCAACAGAAGTTCTCTTTGCTGGAACAGGACGAATCCCACACGGACATGCGCGACATCGCGCACGACTACCGTATCGCCATGCTGGCGGAATCCCCCCTCGCGGGCGGTTTCCTCACCGGTAAATACGGCAGCAGCGTGGGGCTCCACGTCTCTCCCCGTGCCAAGACGTTGGCGGCGCGCTACGCGAACGCCCGCGGATTCTCCGCGATCTCTGCCCTCGAACGCGTGGGGCAGGCACTGAATGCCACACCCGCACAAGTCGCCCTGGCCTGGGTGCTGAGCCACCGCAACGTGACGTCCGCGATCATTGGCTGCAACCACTCGGGGCACATCCACACCTCCGTCACCGCGACCGAGCTCGAATTGGGCGAGACGCACCTTCGGCAACTAAATAACGCGCTGAAGCACTTAATCAGATAAACTAAAACACACCAAATTCATCAACCAAATCAAAATAAAATGAGCACCAATAACATCTACATTTCCAAAGAAGATTACAATCTGCTGAACCATCTCTTGCTCGGCCTGAGCACGAAAATCGACACCGTCTTCCGCCTCCGGGCGGAATTGACGCGCGCCATCGTGTTGAACGAATCGGAGGTGCCCGACGAGGCGATCGGCTTGGGCAGCCACGTGGAAATCGAAGACCTCGAAACCGGCGAACGGGAGGCCTACACACTGACCTTGCCCGCGCAATCCGATTTCGATCAAGGACGACTCTCCATACTCACGCCGATCGGCGCAGGCTTGCTTGGCTACGAGGAAGGCGACGAAATCGAATGGCCGACTCCGGGCGGCATCCGGCGCATCCGGGTGTTGAGCGTTTCGCGCAGGTCGAGTGCCGAGGTCGCGACTCAGCAAACACACACTACGGTCTGATCGCAGAGACAACGCAAGCAGCTCAGCTACAATCTGAGAAGAGGCAGACAATTGAATGATACCTTTCGTTCGACTCGGCGGTGTTTGCTGCGTAACCGATCATTAATCGCTCCCGCTCAACTGAAATACGCCTCTAACTCGCGGAAAACGGCGTGATCGGCGGGATGGCGGCGGACTTGCTCGACGTCGACGAGCTTCTCAAGCTGGTGGATGAGGCTTGGACCGGGTGCGGCGAGCGCGATCTGGAGGCGTTCCTCGGCGTCGTTTGCAGTCATGGAGAAACCCTCGATGCCGAAGCTGGCGGCGAGCTGGAGGAAGTCCACTGGGTGCTTGAACGCCACTGCGAAGCGGCGCTTTCCGTAAAAGAGATCCTGTTGCTGGTTGACCAGTCCGTAGCCGCGGTTGTCGAGAAGGATGATTTTCACCTTGAGATTTTCCTCCCGGAGCGTGGCCAGTTCCTGGCAGTTGAGGAGGAAGCTGCCGTCCCCGCTGAAGCAGAGCACGGTAGCTTCGGGTTCGGCGAGGGCGGCACCGATGGCGGCGGGCAAGCCGAAGCCCATGGTGCCAAGTCCGCCGGAGGTCAGCCAGCGGCGCGGCCGGGCGAAGGGATAGGCCTGCGCGACCCGCATCTGGTGTTGACCGACGTCGGTGGTGACGATCGCGTCCTCGCCGGCCAGTTGACCGCAGCGGCGGATGATCCCGTAGGAGCGACGGGGATCGCCGAGACCGTCGAGTTCCAGGGGATAGTCCTCCCGCAGCCGGGCAATTTCCGCCGTCCACTCCGGGCGGGTTTGCTCGGGCAGTTGCTCAAGCCAGTCGAGCAACACACTGCGGGCATCGGCGCGAATGCCGATATCGGCCTTGCGGATTTTCCCGATCTCGGAGGCATCGACATCAATGTGGATGATGGCGGCGCCGGGGCAGAAGGTCTCGACCTTGCCGGTGGCGCGGTCGTCGAAGCGGACGCCGACCGCGATGAGGAGGTCGCTGCGTTCGAGCGCCTGGTTCGTAAAGCGGGCGGCATGCATGCCCAGCATCCCGAGGTTGAGCGGGTGCCCGTGTGGCAGCAGTCCCAGCCCCATCAAAGTGGTGGTGACCGGGATCCCGGTTTTCTCCGCCAGGGCGACCAGTTCGGCTTCGCCCTGACTCCCCAGCAGCCCCCCGCCGACGTAGAGCACCGGACGCTCGGCGGCTTGGATGCGTTCGGCGGCGCGGGCAATCAACGCCGCGTCGCCCGTCCAGACATGGGGCGGCGAGTGAGTCCGGCTCGGGCTGCAGGCGAAGCATACTTTTTAATAAAAGCGATCGATTGCTCCAACGGAGCGCCACGTGGATCGTAGGCGAGCGTATTCAATGCGTTATCTTTCTCCTCCGAGGGCCCGCTTCGAGCGAAAAGCTCATCGGCCTTAGAGAAATCACCATTCTTCAAAATTTGTACATATAAAACCTGCTGGGCTTGAAGCGCCAACTCGTCGCCCGCCATACCAGCTGCGATCGCCTCGGCACGCTCGAAATCCTCTTCAGCGATGGCAAGCAATGCACCCAAGCGAGCGTCATTTTGACGTAAAACAGGAAAACGTTCGTCGATGATATCAAAAACTCTGTCCGGTTGCTCCTTCGCTATCAGTAAAGAAATGTCTACATAGCGAAACTGCTCAAAAATAGCAAGATCGCCATCGAGTGTCAGGTCCAGCACTCGATCCGGTGAAAACTCCATCATCATCTCAGCAAAGACCGCCTGATAAGCGATTTTCCGGTGCCAGTAGGAATGCATAGCTTGCACCCTCTTTAACGCGCTCAATGGCTCTCGAACTGCCATTACCCGTAGTGCTTCGGTCAAAATAGCATCACGATAGGGTGCGTGTAAATCGCCATTTGATTCCGCCCAAGCACACAGACCAACAGGATCCTGATCAGCCAAATAACTAATTAAAGCATCAAATTTAAGCCGCTCTCGCCCACGCAGCGAGTTTTGTTCTGCAAGTGTCTGCAAGACATCAAGCTGTTCGCGATAATTAACAGGCAGTTCCTCCGCATACAGAACTTCGAGCATTTGCCGGCGTAGGGATTGTTCATCTCCCACGGGATGTTGTGCCTCAGCCGCCTCGCCGATAGACGCGGATACGATTTCGGCGGACTCCACGGAGACCAGCTCAGAAACAAAGCTCGAATGCAGCCACCAGCCAACACCACAGCCCAGCAACAGAAGCATTGCTCCCATAAAAAGCTGCAACCCGCTACGAAAGAACGGGGTCGAAGGTGAAACCTGATAACTCATTTAGCTAGATACTGCCTCCTATAGCGCTCTTTAGTTTGTTCATTCGAGAGTGCCCAATCCAAAGCAGACTCCATATCGTCCTGCATCCATACAGGAAAATAATTAAGACAACACGAATAACGCTCCATTAAATAGAAACATGAAAAATTCACATGTTTCTGGTCAAGTATAATCCCGAGCGCCTACAGTTAGTAGACCGACACTAAAAAAGGCCGCCCTTGCGGACGGCCTTTAAAGTGGTGGTGAGAGCCGGATTCGAACCAGCGAACTCAAAGAGAACAGATTTACAGTCTGCGTGCTTTAGCCACTTGCATATCTCACCAAAAGTGAAGAAGTGGTGGACTGTAGGACTAAGTTTCACTTTGCCAAGTATTTTTTTTAAAAATTTTCTGTGCATCGAGCAAAGACTTTTATAGACCTAGAAAATGCTGTGCAGCCATACCCTGCACAGCTTTTTCTTTTTAAATATTAAGTCCGATGCCACGCGAATCATTTAGCCTGAATAATCTTCCGAATTGGATGCGGGGTCGTTTTAACGACGGCCAGCGCTTTTTGATGCTATGCATCTGCGCAGGGGTCCTCTGTGGCTTAGTGGGGGTAAGCTTCCACTTGGCGATTACTTTTGTATTTGAGAATATGTTCACCATGTATGAGGGATTGGGGTTCTGGACGATTCCTGCGATGATTTTGTCGCCGGCGCTGGCGGGCCTGATTGTGGGCCTAATGATTCGCTACGTATCTCCGACTGCAAGCGGCTCGGGGATTCCACAAACAAAGGCGGCCTATTACCAAAATTTTGGTATCATCAAAACGCCTGAAGCCTTTTGGCGCTTGATCATAGGCACCATCTCTGTTGGTTTTGGTAACAGTTTGGGCCGCGAAGGTCCAACCGTACACATTTGTAGTGCCATCTCCTCGAAGTTGGGCCGTGCTTTCGGCTTAGGAAAACTACGCATTCAATCCATGGTACCCGTAGGCATGGGCGCGGGCATTTCGGCAGCTTTCAATGCGCCGATCTCTGCCATTACTTTTGTATTTGAGGAGCTATTTGATAATAATTTCAGTAGCAAGGCGCTGGGCGGCATTCTGATTGCAGTGGTGGTCGCAGCTGTGGTGGAGCGTAGTTTACTTGGAGAGCACAGTGCATTACATGCGACCCGTGAGGTGTTTGAAACATCTTGGTGGATGCTGGTGTGCTTGGCGATCGGCCCCGCTGCGGGACTCTTAGGCCATGTATTTGTCTCTCTACTACTCGGCCTGCGCGGGTATTTTAAACAATCCACTCACTTTCCAGCCTGGGCACGCCCAGCTCTAGGGGGCTTAAGTGTGGGCCTAATCGGCGTGACTGTCTGGCAGTTTAGCAGTGGTCATAATGGCGTATTTAGTATCGGCTACGACGATCTCAATTCCGCACTGCACGGCCACCTGGTATGGCAGGCGCTGCTGCTGCTACTCATTGGCAAATTACTCGCCACTGCCATTTGCTACGCTTCGGGTGCCAGTGGTGGCATTTTTGCGCCGGTCTTATTTATTGGCAGTATGCTGGGTGGCCTATTCGGCGTGCTGATGGTCAAGTTTCTGGGCGTGGATCAATCGGTGGCCGCAGCGACCGCACTACTGGGAACGGGCGCATTTTTCGCCGCCGTCATTCGCTGCCCACTCACCTCGGTGCTCATCATTTTCGAGATGACACAAAACTACTCACTGATCCTCCCCTTGATGATCGGCAACTTGATCGCCTACATCATCGCAGGCAAGCTACGCAGCATCCCAGTCTACGATGCCCTACTCTTACAGGATGGCATCAGCCTCAAGAAACTGCCCGCTTATCGCGGCGATCGCGACTGGCGAAATTTGCCCGTCAGCACGATAATGACGCACGACTGCCGCAGCACACTGGGCGAACTCAACGCAGCGGACAATCTAGAGCGTATTGCCAAAGACGGGCACAAGCACCACGCCTACACCATCGTATCTAGCGACAACCAACAACAGTTACTAGGAATGATTACGCATCATGAACTAGAAGAATTACAAGCGGCCAACGATACCCGCTCGATCGCAGAATGGGTAGAAGGACACTCGATTATCGAAATACACCCCGACGATTCGATCCGCGATGCAGCGAATACTCTGGTGATACGTGACGTCATGCAAGCCCCTGTGGTGAGTCGTAAAGATACTCGCAAATTACTGGGTATCGTCACACTACACGACATCGCACGCCAACAAAACGCGATTGAAGACTCCTTAGCTTAAGCGATGATCTGCATGCCACGCACGAGTTCGCGCGCAAATCCGGTCAACTCGTCTGCATAACGATCGCAGAAGGTGATCAAGTTCTTGCGATCCAAAGCTTGAGCATCGACTAATAAACGGAAGCCAAGCTCGTGGGCATCGTAAGACTCACCAGCCATCAGCATACACATTTCAGCCACATCGAGCTGCGTTTGCTGACTGTAGCTGCCAATAACTGCCAGCCGTTTACACCACTCCCGCAACTCGGAAGAACTATCGAAAGTCAACATCTGGCTCAATGCCGCCGACACACAGAGTAAGACTCGCATCTGCCGATTATTCCGTGATTTTGGCTTTTGATGCCAATACTTACGGTAGCCTTCCAAAAAATAGGGCGTCTCAATAAATTGATAAAAATCAGCCTCACGTTCGGCAAGTGGGGCCAAGTTTGGCTGTGCCGGTCGGAAGCCCGCGATATTGCGCTCGGCGAGCCAGGTGCGCAAGGGCCCGTATTTCTCGGGCGTAATTAAAGACTGCATGAGTCGATGCCTCGCAGCGCTCTCTCGAATCGACTCAGGCAATAAGTCCAAGATTGCCGCGCGTAGCTTAAGCACTGCTCGGGGATGGTCCATTCGCGCATTGATGCGTGACTGGATCGAGCGCTCTTCCTGCGCCGTAGGGCTAGATTCCTCGTAGAGCTCGCAGCACCAGCGCTCGGTGTCACTTAGCATATCATTTCCCTGAGTAAACTCGCGAATCCCTGACCAATGCTGCGACGCACGTGCACCCGCAATCTCCCACGACAGGCAGTAGGCCATCGCTGTCACCAGAAATGCATCGGATTCTCTCATACTTTATTATGACTCAGGTTCAAGGCCACGTCCATCGCTCAAGGCATAAAGAAATAACTCGCAAACTCGGCAAAGTAGGCGTCCACGTAAGCGTCAAAGCCTAAAAAGTAAATTAGCGCCGCGGCTGCTAGCATCGGCCCGAAGGGTACCTGCGCTCCAAACTGCACCTCTTCCACCTCATCGCCCTCGGCTCCCGTGGCTTCCTCGGCCAAAGCAGCTTCCGCAGCTTCCGTACCCGACGCCTGAGCTTTGCCACCACCACCTCCGAAGAGACGCCCCAACAATAGGCAGGGCAACAAGATTACAGAGCCCACCAGCGCACCGCCAAACATGGAGAAGACAGCTCCCTGCCAGCCGCAAAAAGCGCCCACAAAACCTACAAATTTAACGTCCCCCTCGCCCATCGCAGGCTTGCGAAAAACAATCTCTCCCAGCACCGCGATCCAATAGACCAGTCCAGCGCCCACCAGAGCCCCCACGATCGAACTCACCCCTGACTGAATATTACTCGCAATGGGTAAACCATCTACGCCATGAAGAGCAGGAAAAATAAAGGAAAGGATCACGCTAATCACCATTCCTCCAATCGAGAAACGATCGGGAATGATCATGTGATCGAGATCAATAAAGGTCGCACAAATCAAAAAAGACACAAAGAACATGCCGAGCAAGGCCACCAAAGGCGAATAGATCAGCCACACCCAAAGAAAAAGTACCGCCGTCAGCAACTCAATCGCGGGATAGCGCATACTGAAAGGTGCCCCGCAGCAACTGGCCTTCCCGCGCAGAATCAACCAGGTAAAAATCGGAATATTATGGTAAAACGGGATCGGTCGGCCACACGCGCAGGTAGAGCCCGGAAAAATTATCGAACGGCCCGCTGGTATACGGTAGATACATACATTAAGGAAACTCCCTGTCAGCGCTCCAAAAATCGCTGCCAATGTGGCGAAAAACCATGGAAAATCCTCATTAATAAATTCAAAAGTCTCGAACATAAGCGGGCCGTCAGCACATCAAGGGGTGAAAACACTTAGGCAAGCGACATCTAGGCCACGTGGAAAGCTTAACCTTAAAAAAATACGTGCAAGTTCGCGCAGACTCCCTAAGCTGCCCTGCAGTATGCCAGCAGAAGTAATGCGTAGACCGGGCGGTTTCCAGCCGGTCATTCAATTTTCGATCCACGCCGACAACAAAGTCGGGCGGCTCAATGAAATCATCGGGCTCCTCTCTGTGCATGAAGTGCACATCATAGCGCTTTCAGTGCTCGATACAACCGACAGCTCAATCATACGGATTATCGTCGATTACCCTATCGAAGCGCAGAAACTCTTGATTGAACACCAGTTCTCTTATGTGCAGAGTGAACTCATCGCCGTCGAACTGACCAGTGAAGAACAAATAAAAACAGTCACCTGCGCACTGGTGCAGGCGGAAATTAACATCCACTATATTTACCCCTTTCTGGTGCGCCCTCACGGTCGCTATGGCTTAGCGATCAGCTTAGAGGATAATGAACTCGCCGCCGAAACACTCACTCGTAGCCAGCTGACTGTCATTGGCCAGGACGATATCGCACGCTAAATTTCATATTCGAGGCCCGCTAGGCTTGCCGCCCTTCCGAAAAGACTTCTATATTGGCGATCATGCCACGTACCCGCTCACGTCCCAAAACCGAAGAAAAGTTTCAAAACGCAGTTTTGAAGCTTGTCGCGGACGCAGGCTGCAGTGCCCTCGGGATCAACGCAGTCGCCAACCTGGCCGGCGCCGATAAAGTATTAATTTATCGTTACTTCGGAAATTTCAACGGGCTGCTACAGCTGGTCGCCGAGAGCCGCCAATGGCTGCCCTCGGCCGACGAGTTGTTCCACTCCCTCCCCCTCAATTCGCCGGAGCGTTGCGAGCCCTTAGCAGTGTTGCATAAGATTTCAGATCATCTGGTGCAACACGTCCAAGCTGACAAGTGCACCCATCAATTGGTGCGTTGGCGGCGCACCCGAGCTTGTCCGCTTTGTCTGCGATTCTCCGAAGAATGGCATCAACTGTGGAAAGAGCTCTCCACACAACTCGCGACACACAGCAGCACATCGAACACGCAACAACGCCAGCAATGGTCACACGCCTGCACTCTGCTCGCATTTACAGTGGAAGCCCAATTGTGTGACGAGCCGCTAGACCACGACTGCCTAGAGACCCTCGCGTATGGACTCGAAAGCCTGGATCAACTGCCGGAGCTAGAAAATTTGCAAAAGCTAAATACGCACGAAGACGTACGACCGCCACAGCTCATGGAAGAAAGCCTTCCCACTAATTTGCTCTAACTTCAGCTCTAACTCTAACTCTAACTCTAACTCTAACTTTAGCTTTTAGGGTGAATAGTAGCAGGGGCTGCACAATTCAAGCGCCTCAAAATCCTGGCTCAGACAAGCAATCAAGCTAGGTGTCTAAATTACACTTCGCTGAAACTTTCATTCATTAGGTCTCGATAGTTAAATCAAGCAGCACGTTCCGCTGCGAAATTAACACCAAAATATTACAGATCATGAATACTAAGTCACTCATTCTCCTCGTTCTCTCTTCCTCACTTATCGGCATCACTGCCCAAGCAAAGCCCGAAGGCGAACCACGCGAGGCCCCAGGTAAGCGCCCCAGTCCACAAGAACTCTTCCAGCGCTTAGACGCCGACGAAAACGGCACCCTTTCGCTAGAAGAAGTTAAAGGCCCCCTCGCTGAGCAATTTGATAAAATTGATGCGGATGGCGACGGCGAACTCACCAAGAAGGAACTAATCGCCGCCAACAAAGATCGTCGTCAGGCTGGCAAAGATAAAGGTCCTCAGCGCCGCGGACAAAACATCAAAGCGGCAGACACCAACGAAGATGGCTCCATCTCTAAGGCAGAAGCCACCGAAGCCGGACTCGAGCGCCTGCTAGAGCACTTCGACGAAATCGATGCCGACGGCGATGGTGAAATCACACGCGAGGAAATGAAGGCCATGGCCAAAGGCAAACGCCAAGGCCCCCCAGAGGACGAGTAAAACTCGCCTTTACATCCACAGATAATTTCGTCTCAGCCCGAGAGCTCAAAAGCTCTCGGGCTTTTTCTTTGCATTTCGCTCGATGCCTTGTTTCATTTCCGCCTTTTATCAAATACGTATGCGTGAAGTGGAAATAGCAGTCACTCAAGCATTTCACTTCACAGACTACAGATAAATCCTAATACTCTTAATCGGCGTCCAGCGCCGCCAGGTCATGATCACAATCAATCAAGTCTCCCACAACTTCGGCAAGAAGGTTCTCTTTAATGGTATCAACTGCGTCATCAATGCGCATGACCGGATCGCCCTCGTCGGCTCCAACGGCTCCGGTAAGACTACACTACTGCGCATGCTCATGGGCGAGCTCGACTGCGATAGTGGTAATATTGAGAAGGCAAGCTATGTCAGCGTCGGCTACCTACCCCAAGATGGTATTTCTGTATCCGGAAAAACACTTTTTAAAGAAGCCGAGAGCGCCTTTGGCGACATTCTAGAATTGCAAAAAAATCTAGAAAAAGCGGAAGAAGAAATGCTCGAAATGGACACCTCGACCGATGAGTATTACGACTTGATCGATCTGATGGGCGAATGGGAGCAACAACTTGAAGACCACGAACCTGCAAAAATGAAGTCGCGCATCGAACGCATTCTGCTGGGTATGGGCTTCAAAAATAGCGACTTTGAGCGTGACACCGGTGAGTTCTCCGGGGGTTGGCAAATGCGCATCGCACTAGCCAAACTACTCTTGCAGAACCCGTCTCTAATTATTTTGGACGAACCGACCAATCACTTGGATATCGTCTCACAGCACTGGGTGGAGCAATATTTAAAACATTATCAAGGTGCCCTGATCGTAATCTCTCACGACCGTGCCTTTCTCGACGAAGTCACTAACCGCACCCTCGAACTAAAGTTAGGCAGCCTCACCAGCTACAAGGGTAACTACAGCTACTACCAGTCCGAGAGCGACAAGCGCCTCGAAACCCTGCGTAAGGCTCACGCCAACCAGCAAAAAGAGATCAAAGAGATCAAAGACTGGATCAACCGTTTCCGCTCCAATGTGAAAAAGGCTAGCATGGTACAAAGCCGTATTAAAGCACTGGAGAAAATGGAGTTGATCCAGATCCCACGCGACGAAAAGAAAATGTTCTTCCGCTTTCCTAAAGCGCCCCCAGCCAGCGCCAAAGTCATCACAATTAAAAACCTGCACAAGGCCTACGGAGATAATGTTATCTTTGACGGCCTCGACCTACGCATCGACAAGGGCGATCGCATCGCAGTCGTCGGGGTCAATGGCGCGGGTAAATCCACACTCGCCCGCATCATGGCCGGCACCGAGCCCTATCAAAGCGGCGAAGTGGAAAAAGGCATTAACACCGTACTCGGATACTTTGCACAGTCTCAAGCTGACGAACTCGACCCTAATAATTCTGTATTAGAAGAAGTCGAAAAAGCCGCCATTGGTAACGACGATGCGAACCCGCGTGGCGCACTCGGAGCCTTACTTTTTTCTGGCGACGAAGCGCTCAAAAAGACATCCGTGCTCTCGGGAGGAGAGAAAAATCGCGTCGCATTGGCCAAAATGCTAATGCACCCCGCCAACTGCATGATTTTGGACGAACCAACCAATCACTTGGACATCAAGTCTAAGGAAGTACTGCAAGAAGCCATCAATCTCTATGAAGGCACTGTGATTCTGGTCAGTCACGACCGTGCCTTCCTCGACGGCGTGGTCAACAAAGTGCTGGAAGTTTCCCCCGGCAGCACACGCATGCTCACCTGTAACGTATCCGAATATATAGAACGTTTGGAACAAGAAACGGCAGAGCAGCTGGACCGCTAAGCCATCATTCAGTCCCGCCGAGCACTCGTCAGCCGCGAGTGCTCGCGGCAGCGCTGACACTGAATCCTCCATCACAATTTATAGTTTATACGCATGCAAAGAAGCTCAGTATTTACTATGTGATTTAACCCTTAAAAACTCAGGCTCGCTTTTTAAATAAACTACGTTATCAATTTTCGCTAAACTCTCAATGACTCGATTGATTCAAGACTCAGCCGATGGCATGAGCGACTTAGTCGTCGGCATACTAGACGAAGCACGCTCGCATTCCAGCTCCACTCAGCACACGGTTACAGAGACGATCCAAGTCGCCGAAGTCATCGAATACCTGCTACAGCTCAATCACTTAAGCGCAAAAGAAAAAGAAATTCATATCGAGTTCGCAAACAACGCTCCCGCTAAGGTCGCGATTAGTCGACGCATCCTCGTCGAAATGTTTGATAACCTACTCAATAACGCGATCAAATATTCGGCAGAAGGCACAACGATACACATCCATCTGAGCCCCTCACAGTTCTTCGAGTCTGGAATGCGCTTTGAAGTGATCGACCAAGCCCCCACCATCAACGAAACATTGCGCAAAGGCTTGTTTACCGCCTTTGTTCGAGGCGACTCTCGACACACGCATGAACCTTCCCACGGAGTCGGTCTCTCAATCGTCCAAAGACTCGTCCAGATGCACTCGGGGAAAGTAGGAGTCGAAGCTAGTGAGCGCGGTGAAGGCAACCGATTCTATATCGAATTACCCACCCCCGCCTGCCACTAAAATTACCGCAGTAGTCCCACTCAAGTGCATCTACACACTAAGCCTCCTCGATTTCACTCTCATTCGCAGTATTGGCTTTTATTGCTCCTGAGCTTGCTGCTATTCAGCCTCAGCTATGCGAGCGAAGAAGTGACAGCGCTGGAAGATTACCTAGTCAAGAATCTTACCACCGAAGACGGGCTGCCGATGAATCAGCTCAATTATATAGATGTCTCCCAAGAGGGCTTCCTATGGATTGCGTCTTTTGAAGGTCTCATTCGCTACGATGGAGTCGACTTCAAGAGTATCACTCACCACGATTACCCCGAACTACGAGGTGGCGCATTTGATCTAACGATCGATCGTCACAATGGCCTATGGGCCTTCGACACCAACCAGAGGTATCTTTTTCACAGCCGGCAAGGAAAACTGCAGCATTGGGAGACCGATCAACTGACAGAGGTATTAGACTACAACCTCTTCCTGGATTGGGATGGCGAGACAGTTCTACTGGGCAAGCATCGCTTCTATCATGTGATCGACGGCAGCCTCACTGAGTATCCGCTCCCCGGAGTGGAAGGGCGATCCATACACTACGCACTCTTTGCCAACGATAGAAGCCTATGGCTCGCAGATAAAAATTACGGAATGTATCGTATCGTTGACGGGCAAAGTACGCAGATCGATCCCAAAACGTTGGGCTCCAAGTCAGGGCGGATTGTATTACTCGAGCAAGGCATCGGCCAAACAGTCTGGGCAATTTCAGCCGAAAATGACTTACTACACTTTCAGGACGGGAAATGGAGCCTTTATCAAGACCCCGTGCTACAGCAAAGCGGCCACACACGAGCCATGCTAAGCGTAAGCAACGGCACAGTTTGGATCGGCACCCAAAACGGAATGTTTCGTTTCCAAAACGGACAAATCAAAAAACTACCTCGTAGTCATTATCAAGACGAAGATCACATTTACTCCATCGTATGCACCCCAGATGGAAATATTGCCTACAGCACCTTCAACAACGGAATCAAACTACTGCAAAAACGTGTGTTTCAGACACACACACGAGAAGGTGCTTTTAAATACGGCGTCGTTCGCAGCATATGTCCCGAAGTAAATGGGCACAGCTACCTGATCGGTAGTATCGATGGTGTCAGTCGCATAGATTCCAAAAGTGGACAGATTGAAGCCCGATTCCCGGAGCTCAAAGGCATCGACATTACCG
>CEUD01342420.1_pt1 | contig 17834 bp, 11 predicted proteins | sample 356481 | NCBI WGS metagenome assembly CEUD01 (sample SAMEA2623314, study PRJEB7988) | marine metagenome | isolation source: saline water (ENVO:00002010), including | reverse complement strand
GGCGGTGGAAAAGCGCGAACCTGATTTATACCAACGTGTGAAAGAACGGATCGATTCTGGAAAATGGCAAGCCACTGGCGCTATGTACGTGGAATCGGACACCATGATCGCTTGCGGTGAGGCTTTGGCTCGCAGCTTTACGCTGGGGCAAGCCGGCTTTGAAGCGATCAATGGGGCCTTGTCGAAGCTGACTTGGTTGCCCGATGTGTTTGGCTATTCGGCTTGTTTGCCGCAAATTATGAAGCAAACGGGCGTGGAGTATTTCTTCACCACTAAAATGACTTGGAACGCGATCAATCGTTTCCCCTATAGTAGTTTTATATGGCGGGGGAATGATGGATCGGAGATTCTTGCGCATGTGACGCAGGAGTCTGGCTATGTGACCCACATGGAGATTGATCATGTCAAAGCCCCCATGCATGCCAATCAGCAAGCGGACGTGCACGAGGAGTATTTATTGCCGACTGGTTATGGTGATGGCGGGGGCGGTGCGACCGATGACATGTTAGAGCGTGCGCGTCGATTGGGTTCTCTGCCTGGCATGCCGGAGATTGAGTGGGATCAGCCGGAAGCTTTTTTTGATCGATTGAACAGCGTACGCGATGAGTTACCGGTGCATCAAGGCGAATGCTATTTGGAGTATCACCGTGGCACATTCACCACACATGCTAACCTAAAGGCCAGCTTCCGTGGCCTGGAACGTGCCATGCAGGTGGCCGAAGCCGTGGCGGCGGCCACGGGTAAGACTTGGAACATGGAAGATTCCTGGAAACGTTTGGTCTTTGCTCAATTCCATGACTATATCCCCGGCAGCTCTGTCTGGGATGTGTATCTGGAAGACTTACCTGTGTTGGACGGACATGCTGAAGCGCAACTCGCTGAGGCGGGGCAGGCTTTGGCCGGCAAGGGGGGCGACTGTCTTTTCAATCCACATGCGATGGAAGTCTCGAAATGGATCGATGGTCCAGATGCGTCGGCTTATGTAAGCTTACCTCCCTTGAGTGGTTTGCCTATCGAGACTGTGATTCAAGATACGCCTCAGTCGGTTGAAGTTCAGGGCCGCAAGGTTTCTAACGGCTTAGCGGAATTCCGCGTTAATGCTTCCGGTTGGATCGATCAATTGAGCTGGGAGGGAGTGGAAGTGCCACTCTCTGGTGCTGCGGGCCAACTGATGCTGTATCCCGATCATGCCGCGAATTTTGAAGCCTGGGATATCGATCGTCATGTCTTGAGTATCGGTGAGGTCTGCAACGCTAAGGCAAAGATCACTGCTGTAGAAGAGGGCGCGCACCGCGCCGGCATCGCTGTAACACGCAAGATTGGCGATGCTAGTGAGGCTACGGTCACCTTTACCTTGGAGTCTGGTAGTCCTTTAGTGCATGTGAGCGTTGATCTCGACTGGCAGGAGCCTGAGTCCTTGCTAAAGTTGATCTTTCCCACGAAGTACGCGGCGACTAATGCACGATTTGGCATTCCATACGGCAGTGTCTTACGCAAGCAAGTGCCAGACGGCTTGCAGGCCGAAGCGCAATGGGAAGTGCCTTTTAGTCGCTATCTTGCTGTGTTTGACGAAGGTGAGCGTGAAGGCCTCTTCTTGACGACCGAAGATAAATATGGCGCGACTGTACGTGAAGGCTCGGTAGGTTTGAGCTTAGTGCGCAGTCCACGCGTCACCGGTTTTGATGCGCATGCCACTGCGTGGCCGCCGCATTTGACCCGCTTGAAAATTGATTCGCCCTGCAGTGATCGGGGGGCGCATAGGATTCAGTTAGCGATTGGCCGCTATGATGCCGAACTACCGCGTGAGCGTCAGCCTGCATCCGTTGCCGAGACGCTCTTTACCGATCTGCTTGCATACACTGGTCAGGCCATCGCTCCTGTAATTGAATCAATCTCAGGTGGCGAAACATTGGTGCCACATTGGGTCAAACCAACGGAAGAGGGCTATGTGCTCCGCTTGCATGAAGTGTCAGGGCGACGCGGTCAGGTGAATATCAATCTGGTGGACGGTTATGAACTCGCGCTCACTGATATCGGTGAATCGAAGGCCGAATTGACACAATCAGCAATTCGTTTCGCGCCCTATCAGGTCGTGAGTTTGCTGGTGCGACGCTCCTCATAATTGATCGGGGCGACACTGATGCTTTACAAAATAGAGGATACACTAATTTTTCGGCATCGGGGATCAATTCTCTGCAGGTGTTTGAGCTTTAATGCCGAAGGTCTTTTTGAAACTAAGTTTGGAGTCTGTTGCCGCCGAGTGTAATTGAACGCCGAGATAAAAGTTGATCTCCCCTGTCTTGTATCCTGTCTCGGAGTTGGTGCTTAGCTCGAGGGTGAGCTCGATACTTTCTTCTGCTTGTAGTGTGAGCGTGTGGAGCACGCTTTCGTTTTGAATGCGAACATTACTGGGGAAGTAAGGAATGAGTTGCGCGGTTATTGGGAACTCGAAGACATTCTTGAGGGTGACTGTCGTTTGTCCTGCATGCCAGATGGGGGAGTCGCACATCATTTTAGAGATGTGGACGGAACCGTCGGGGAGATCGTAGAGTTGCTCTTTTTGGTCGAATACTTGTTGAGCTTGAGCGGCTTCTGTTTCGTTGGCGGGATAAATATCAAAGACTCGATTATCGATGTCGATGGCTCGATATTTCATGGTTTTCGGACTCACGTCCACCAGCCAGAAGTGCTGTATGCTACCGCTTTGAACTAAGTAGTCTCGATCAAAGTAGTCGATGCCACGGGGGCTTCTTCCCCAGCAACCGTCGCCGAGGTAGAGCGTGCCGGATCCATCGGCTGTCGGCTCGCCGAATTTGATTGGGTGGCTCCGTTTGTAGGTATGATCGTGGTTCCCATGTCGCCGCCAGTGACAAAACGTAGCTCGCTATCGTCATTGGGAATCGTGCGCACTTTGACTTCCTTACTATAGCCTTGATCCGTGCTGCCGACGATTAGGTAGTAGCAGGTGTCCGCCTGTAGATTGTCGATCTGAGTTCGATAGATTGTGCGGTCATTTAAGCCCTCAATAGTTGAGGCGAGCCCCTTTGCTGAATGGGCATAAGCGGTTGGATCCCCATTGTGTGAGACTGTGTCGTAGTAAACATTTGCGTCTCCAGCAGGCGTTGCGTTGGGACCGAGCATTTGCCAGTTTGCCGTTAAGCTTGTTGTCATGATGGGGGCAACTCTGCCTCCAAGTCCTTGTCACATACTTTATTGTTTATGAAAAAAATACTACCCATCCTCTTGAGCAGTCTGACTGCGGCTGTCTCTGTCAACGCATGGCAGGATTCGTTTGAAGATTCAATTAGCCAGTGGGAGTCCTCTGAGGGCTCTTCCTTACGAAGCGTGGAGCAAGGCGCGGGTGTGCCTGCTGCAGCCATAACCGATGGCGTTAAATGCCTCGAGCTGACGGGCACCAAGGGGCATGCTTGGAATCAGTTGGCGGACCGCAAGGACTTAACTACGCAGATCAAAACATCGACAAGCTTGTCGATGGATCTATATGTGCCACAGTCGAGTCTGCCCGATTCGGGCTGGGCGAAGCTACAATTACGCATGTATGGCGGCCAAGGTGGAGGGGCGACTTTTGATATCACCAAAGATATTGAATTGGACCTCTATGCCGAGGGCGGCAAGAGCTATCATGTGATGTGGGACTATGCTGCGGATCCCGCTTTTAAGTCGGATGTGTATTGGGCTCATGTTGGCATTGTGTCGATTGCAAGTGCAGGCAGTATGTCACCGGTGTATATTGATGATGTGCAGTTCTCTGACGCCCATCAGATCGAGGCCGAACTGCAAACGGACGCGTTTATACTGAGCGATGAGTGGTCCTTAATTTGGAACGATGAATTTGACGGTGAAAAGGGCGCCGCTCCGGCCGAGCATTGGCGCCCTGGTGCGATTTGGAGAAACGATGGTACTTGGCGTGATTCCACTTTGGCCCCTGAAGAGGCCTACTTGGATGGCAAGGGAAATTTGACCATGCGCACACGCTACAAAGATGGGAAGCGACTCGCTCCTTATTTAGTGACTTCTGAAGATGGCACTTACAGTAAGGAAGACAGTATTACTTTTGGCCCCGGCGAGGACGGCATTTTTATCGAATGGCGCGCCAATGTTTCACAATTTAAAGCGCATGCTGCATGGTTTGCGCTCTGGCTCTTTTCAGATAATCCTTACGCTGGCGATGCTGCGCTCGGATCCGAAATTGATGTGATGGAGTATGTGCCTTATGAGGGCGAAAACTATAGTGTGATGAGTAAATTTAACGCTGCGATTCATATCAAGGATGGTGGCATGAATATAAAACCACCACAGCCTTATGGCCTCGTAACTTTTGACGAAACTGTTTGGAATACTTGGGGCCTATATTGGACAAAGGATATTCAAGTCTACTATCTCAATGGTGAGCCTTATTGGATTAACCGTAATAAACAGTATATTTCAACCGATGATACGCACGGCATTCGATTGACAGTTGAGATTGCCAATGGCGACCCCGCCAAGGGAAACAAAAATCACTGGGGACACGCAGTTGGGCGCTTTGAGGACAATGCTGCTGATAAACTTCCTTCGTATGCCTACGTCGACTACGTGCGTGTGTATCGTAAGAACGCCAAGTAATTAGTAAGCTTGATTTCACGCAAGGCGTCTTGGTCGTCGCGAAGATCTGTCAGTCAGATTTGCGCGCAGATCAAGGCGCCTTTCTTGTATTCAGACTAGTTAACTAACAGCTTCATGCTAGCTTAGGTGTGACAAGAAAAAGCCCCGACGCATTGCTGCGACGGGGCTTACCCTATATAACCCTATATGAAAAAAGTCCTAAGACTTTAAAGTTTGTATGTATCGATACTGCCCGATGCTGCGCCTGGGGCAAGCTTTGGTATGTTGCGAATAGTTGTGAGTGTTTTGAGCCTGTCTGGTTAAGTGTGGCATCTTGCTTCCATTGAGAGTAGCCTTTGGCCTTCTTGGGTGGATACATAAAAAAAGCCTCGAGGCGCGTGGCGCTCTCGAGGCTTAGTGAAATAAGCTTTAAATGGATCGCTTAGCTGCGACGACGGATCACTGCTGCACCGAGTGCTAAGAGACCAGCAAGTGAGGCAAATGTGGATGGCTCGGGGATTTGAGTCACTGTTACGTTGTCCAGACGAATTGCGTTACCTGTATCATAGCCGTATGTTTCATCTCCTTTTAAGTAAGAACTTTCGATTGTCACTTGAAGGCCACCATTAAGGTCACCGATTGTAGGAGCTGTTGAATATGTGAAATCACTCAGCGAGAATGAGAAGTCTACGTAGCTACCATTAGTTGCTGCGATCGTTTTGTTTGCCGATTTGTTGCCGTTGAATGCGAGGGCAATGATGAAGTTTTCAGAAGCGGACACAAGCCCGTCTGTAAATAAACTAAAGTCTACAGTGAACTTGGATAAGTCGTCTGTTGTTGCTAGATTTGTAGTGTCGCTTTTGTTCGTGAAGAACTTAATCGTGTAATCGCCACTTGGGCCCGCTGATGTTGAATCCCAGTCGAGGCTTAAAGCGTTTGATCTTCATTATATTATCAATGGTTATTCGTGTGGTTTAGTGTCACTGAGATTCTCAGCTTGTAGAATAATGTGTGCTAAGGATCGCTCAGGGTCAATTTCGCGCTTGTTGCGAATAGATTGCGCTCTGAGTGCGAACTACTTACGGGATTTTCGTCGGCTTGCGATTAATAGAGAAGTCAAGCCTAGTATTGCGCTGTAAGTACTTGGTTCTGGGATGTCTTCGTAGTGCCCCGCATCGTCTTCGGTCAGGCGTATCTCGCCGAAGTAAGCGGTGGCTCCAGGCTCATTGACTTTTAATGTGAGGCCGTCGCCTACGATTTGCGTCAGCCCGGGATTAAAGCTTGGATAGCTGCTTAAATCGAAATCCAAGGTGTGCCATTGGCCTTGAGACAAGTCGCTGGTTTGTCCGGGTTCGCCGTCAATCCACCAGTGGCCACGTTTCGAATCAAAGTTCTGTTCGCCATCTGAGGTGCGCACTACGAATCCATTCATGCTGGCATTCACAGAGTAGATGGTCGCGCGGAGGGTGGCTTGGTTTTTAGGGACGGTGAGCGGGCCGCTAATGCCGTAGAAATTGATGCCACCGTTGCCGTATGCTTCAGTAGTCGTGAATTTAATCGTGGCCTGATTATCGGGCGTGCGAAATTCCGGATCGACTCCAATGCTACCGTTGGCCCATAGGGTGCCCTTGACTTGGCCGTCTTGGTAAATGATCGTGTCGGCTTGAAGAGTCGCCTGTGTGCAGAGAATTGCAATGATAGTGGCGAGCCGCGTGCGTGCGTGTGTGTGTGAGTGTGTGTGCCTGTGCGCATATGTCCAATGCTGATTGCTTGTGAATGATCGGCATTTAAACTACTCTGGAGCTGTCACCGGTCAAGTGGTGGGGCGATGCGAATAGGGGCTACTAGATTCTTTTACACACTTTTAGTCATCTTCTTGCTGCGTGACTAGGCGAGGGGCCATTTGCTTGATTGCGGTGCCGTGTAAGATGCCGGATGCGGCCGAGCGACCGAGCCTGCGGTAGTCGTAGCGCAGGCGGGTGTGGGGCGCGGTGACGATGCCTGTGCCTTGAATCGAGACCATTTCGACTGTCTTGCGATCGGCCTCGCGTATGCGTGAGGCGAGGCCTAGTGCGGTATTATCTTCGGTGCAGATAAAGCAGCTGTGCGGCTGAATTTCGCGCACTAATGCGTGCACGGCCTCTTCATCGTAAAAGTTCAGTCCATGGGTCGAGAGGTTTGCCAGGGTCTCTTGCATCTGGTTCACACTGCGGTGTAGTAGGGGCTCTTCGGGGGTGCTCTCGACCAGATAGACTTGGTTGAATTTGCGTGACTGGACGTAATCCGCAATGAGCTTGGCGCCTGCGCTATAGTTGGGTGTGATGACCTTGGTATGTTCTTCTGAGCCGCTGAGTAATTGGATGCACTGGTTGCGCGGAAAGGGGACGAGTTTGAGGGCCGCATCGCACCAGAGGTGGTCAAATATGTAGCCAGCGCAGCCTTTGGGCAGGGTCTTGAGTAGCTTGGCCATTTCCGCCTGCTGCTCTTCTTCGGTGGCGATGATTGCCGGTTCTAGTTGCACGGGCACTTGTACTAAGTTGGGCGCCGAATGCAGGATGAGCGGGCTACCATTGGTGGTGCATACTTCGGTGACCCCTTCTAAAATCTCTTGATAGAGTTGGCTCCAGTCTTGGATGTTGCGACCGATGAAGCAGATGGGCTTGCCTTTAAGCGCATGGCTTTGGGCACTGGCGGGAAAGAAACGACGCGAGGGGCCTTGCCATACCACACCTTCGGTTTCTAAGTCGTGCAAAAGTCGAAAGATAGTCGTTGAGTGTAGATCAAAATCGTCTGCAAGTTGGCGAAGGGAGGGCAGTGGTTTGTTTTCGGGTTGATTCTTGATCAGTTCGAGTATTCCAGCTCTGGCCGCGACAGTGTACGAAGTTAGGTTTCTAGGCATGTGACGAAATTAATGTAGGCTATTATGAATACTTTTTTGAAAGCATGCAAACGCTTGCACTCTCATTTAATGATTTTTTATGTTTTAGAGCGTGAGGGATCAACTCGCATACTGTTGCAAATAGCGCTGCATACGCTGTGTATTTGATCGATTTGATTTTGGCTTATTTAAAGAGGCTGTGGCCAGCTTGAAGGCGCAAGGGATCGACTCGATTTTGTGCACGCCGACGGCGACGCCCCCGCGTTGGCTGACTGCGGAGCATCCCGAGTGGATGCGTGTCGATATCAACGATGTGCCCTTTACCCATGGCACGCGTCAGCATTGCTGCACCAACAATCCCGGTTTTCGGGCCGAGTCGCGTCGAATTACTCGTGCGATGGCGGAGGCTTTTAAGGACGATGCCGCTGTCATCGGGTGGCAGACGGACAATGAGCTCTATTGCCATGTGGAAGAGTGCTACTGTGAGAGTTGCCAAGTGGGCTTCCGTGAGTGGCTCGCGCTGCGCTACGATCAGAGCATCGAGAAGCTGAACCATGCCTGGGGCACCTTATTTTGGAGTCAGCAATACGATGACTTTGACCAAGTTGTGATCCCTAAAAAATGGCGTCAGCCCGCACCTTGTAATCCCAGTGCACTGCTCGATTTTCGTCGCTTTTTGAGCGACTCTGTCACCGCGCTTTCAGCGCGAACAGGTGGAGATTCTGCGTGAGGTAAATCCTGATTGGTGGATCACGCACAATGGTGTCTTCTACAATATCGATTATTACAAATTTGCCGAGGACTTAGACTTCCTCGCGGTCGATGTGTATCCTGCATTTTGGGGCACCAAGCCGGAGGACTTCATCGGCGGCAGTCAGCTCAATGAGCGCTGCCGACAAGCGACCGGTACTTACATCGTGCCGGAGCAGTGCGGCGGCCCTGGCGGGCAAATTGACTTTTTACAGCCCACACCTGAGCCGGGACGCATGCGCTTATGGGCCTATCAATCGATCGCGCATGGTGCGGATGGTATGTTGCACTTCCGTTGGCGCACGTGTCGCTACGGAGCGGAAATCCATTGGCATGGTATCTTGGACCACGACAATGTGCCACGTCGCCGTTTCGAAGAGTTTGCACAAGAAGGCGCGGAACTGAAAAAGATTGGTACGGACATTTTGGGCACGACTAAGCGAGTCGAGGTCGGCATCAGCCATAGCTATGAGCAAGATCACGCGCAAGGCGTGCTTAGCTTTTCGCGCCCACAACCCGACGCGCAGCGTGAGTTGCTCTTAGGCACATTGATGCGTCAGAAAGTGGCGGTTGGCTATGTGAATGAAGCCGACAGTTATGCCGGTCTGAAGCTCTTGATTGTGCCTTCTGCGATCGTGATGGATGCCTCACGTGCAGAGAAAATTGAAGCATTCGTCTCGCAGGGAGGGGTGCTATTAGTCACCGCCACCAGCGGTCAGCGCGATGTCAATAATCATGCCATCGAGCAAACACCTCCCGGCCTATTGAGTCGGGTGCTGGGGATCACAGTCGAGGAGTTTGGCAAAACGGAATACCGGCGCATGCAGTTGCAAGGCGCAGGGCTCGAGATGGACGCGAATTATTACGAGATTATTCAATGCACCGATGCCGAGCCGCTCGCGCATTGGCACTTCGAGCAGAACCCGCAAACGGAAGCCGCGGAGGGCAGTGTGGGGCTATCGTGCAATGAATTTGGAGCAGGCAAGGCCTACTACCTCGGCACTTTCTTGAACGAATCCTCAGCGATCGAGCTCATGCAGCGGCTCTGTGATGTGGCAGACGTGCAGCCGCTCGGGCGATCGGATACGGATGTTTGCATCATCGAACGCTACGCTGCGGACCGTCGTTTGACCTTTGTGCTCAATAATTATCCCGAGCCCAAGGCGGTCACAGGCTTACCTCGTGGGCAAAACATTTTAGCAGATCAGGCCTGCGACGGTAATCTGGATATCGAGCCCTTCGGAGTCGCTGTGATTCGTTCCTAATTCGAGTCGGCTCATTCCCTCAAACGCATTTATATACTATGAAAGAGACCTTATTGAATCCTGAGATAGAAGCACGCGTCGACGTGATTCTGTCCATGTTGAGCGTGCAAGAAAAGATCGGGCAACTCTTTCAAGAGAAGGCCGAATGTGAAAATCTGGAAGAGCTCAAGTCACGCATCCGTGCGGGGCGTGTGGTCGAAGGCTATGGCGAAGACCCATATTTGACCGGACAACTCGGGGCCGCCGCCGTCGAAGGCTATCAAGGTTCAGAATTGCAACAAATGAAGCAATCCAAGCGCGTGGTCGCTTGTGCGAAGCATTTTATTGGTTACGGTGCTTCCGAGGGCGGACGTGATTATGAGACCACAGAAATTACTGAGCACAGTCTACGCAATGCGTATATGCCTCCGTTTCGCGAAGTTCTGGATCGTGGCTGTATGACTGTGATGAGCTCATTTAACGAGCTCAACGGAGAGACTGCCTCTGGCAGCCACCGCTTGCTTACCGAATTGCTTAAAGAAGAACTCGGATTTGCCGGTTTTGTAGTCAGTGATTGGGCAGCCGTAGAAGAGCTCATCTCGCACGGTATCGCCGCCAATCATCGCGAGGCCGCACGTATTTCGCTCAGCGCTGGTATGGATATGGAGATGGTGACGCGCTGCTTCTTAGACTCTTTGGAGTCGCTGTTAGAGTCCGGGGCCGTTTCTGCTGGGCGCTTGGATGACGCCGTGCGCCGTGTCTTACGAGCCAAGTTGATGTATGGCTTGTTCGAAGATCCTTATACGCCTGTTGAACCCGAAGCGCTCGAGATTCACACTTCCGATCTAGCGCTGGCTCGCCGGGCAGTCGCCGAAAGTGCGGTGCTCTTAAAGAATCGAGCCGCCACCTTGCCACTCCAGCGCAGCCGTGGAAAGACATTGCTCACCGGTCCCTTGCTGCACGCACAAGCTCCGCTCTTGGGCACCTGGTCGATGGATGGCCAACCCGACGATGTCACGACCTATCAAGCCGCGTTTGCAGCCGAGTGGGGGAGTGAGGCTTACGTGACCCACGATCCCGCCTTGATGGATCAAGGTCTCGCCATGGCGCACAATCATAAGTCCAACCAGATCGACCAAATCGTAGTCTTTATCGGAGAAGATAGCTCACGCGGCGGTGAGCATTTCAGTGTTTCCGACCTCAGCCTGCCGCCTGGGCAAGTCGAGTATGTCGAATCACTGGCCGCGATCGGACTGCCCTTAACCGTCGTCATCACAGCCGGTCGCCCCTTGTTGATTGAGCGTATCTTGCGCTGTGCCGATGCCGTGCTCTACAGCTTCCACGGCGGAGTGCAAGCCGGCCCAGGGGTGTTTGATACCCTGACCGGTGCCCACGATCCCCGTGGACACTTGCCCATCACCTTCCCACGCGCCACTGGGCAAATCCCGATCTATCACAATCGCAAGACCACCGGTCGCCCATGGTCCAATGGTTATATTGATCAAGTCGACCAGCCCAGCCTAGCATTTGGTTACGGTTTGAGCTATACATCCTTTGAAGTCGCAGAGCTCAGCGTGAACGCGTCCTCCTATCCATGCGATGCAGAGACGGTTGAGCTTTCCCTGCGTGTTAGCAACACAGGTCCACGCGCGGGTAAAGCCCTAATCCAGTTCTATGCGCACGATCACGTCGCCAGCCTCGCGCGTCCCACCCGTTTCCTATGTCACCACCTTTGGGTGCCTTTGGCCGCCGCAGAGAGCCAAGTCGTGCAGGTTCGCATCCCCACCAAGCGCCTCGGGTTTTATAACCGTCAGGGCGAGCTCACGATCGAACCCGGTCAATTTACTTTCTATGCCGGCCTCGATTCAAACGCCGATCTGAACGCCAGTTTAGAGCTAGTAGGTTCTTAAGTCGAACGACTCCAAGCTGGTAATGCCGCTAATGGTGAGTACCTCATCCTTACTCCACTCGATGCCTCTTGTGCCTGCCTCAGAACATCGCCAGAAGTTTGAAAGGGTTCGCTGTCAAATGCACTCATACACTAACGGGAGAAGCGTTCATTGCATTATCTCTTGTGCCAACAATCGTTAAATTATAAGTCAGGCTGCTATTCAGGCCAGCTCAAGGCTAGCTCGGTCATGCTGTGTCGTAGCCATCGAGTTTCAGTATGAGGACGATAGTGTTTTCCGCTTTAAGTTGACGGTTTAAAGCGAATGTCATTCTTCCCTCGCAGGATACTCTAAGCGCAAGAAGAGTGGCTGTGTGTCGACTTGGTAGGGGCTTAGGTCGATTGTCTTTTGCACGGAATTGCCGAGTTTTAGGTCGGGCAGGTAGCGTGCATTCGGGAGTTCTACCCAAGAGCCAGGCTCTAAATTGCGAGAATACATAACTTTGGGACGAGCTTGTGCGTGTGTGCGTGAGCTGAGGTAGGAGAACGTGGGCAACTGTGGATAGTCCGCATGGTGTGTCGAGCTGAGGGGCGCTGTATTGGCGACCATCGGATCGGTGCCGCTGTGGTATTCGACGATGTTCAGCCAGCCGTCTCCGTCGGCGTCATCAGTGGGCAGGTGTTTGCCCGACGCGTTGCTTGCTAGATCTTCGAAGAAGGCGTCACGGCTTGGCACCTCTGGGAGTGTCGCAGTGGGAGTAGTTGTGAAGGAATAGACGCGACCGCTGTCATCCGCGTTTGCGAAGTCGGCACCGAGGTCGCCTGCGAGAATGGTGTCGCCCTTCATTGTGAGCGCTTGTGCATTCCCAAAATTGTTACCTAGGGCACCTTGCTGGTCTGGCTGGTCGCTATCGCGGCTACAAAGCGCGCGCACTTCTTGCCAATCGTTGGCGCTTTCGTCCCATTCGAATTGATAGACCATGGAGCGATCCATCGCAGTCCATCCGTAGCCTTGTCGCAGTCCTGCGATGAGGACTGTGTCGCCTTCGGCGATGAGGGAGGAGCCGAAGTGTTTGACTGTATATATTTGACGCAGGTATGCGCTGTAGTCCCATTGGATGTATTCATCCATGCTTGCTTCTTCGACCGTGCGGATACGGCGTGTTTGAACCCAAGTGCCGCCTTCATACTCAAATTGATAAACGGCCCCGAGCGGGGTGTTGCCTTGCCACTTGCGGAAGGCGGAGACAAATATGCCGTGATCTGAGATGGCGACACGTTCGCCGAATAGATCGTCGTAGTCGGCATCGTCGGCCTTGAGCTTTTGCTCCAGTTGCCATTGTCCAGAGCTTGCCTGGCGTCGGTAGACGTAGACTGCGCCAGAGTTTTCCCTGAGGTCGTCGTCTTCGTTAGAAGGGATCGCGGCGAGCTCACCATGGAGTGCCAGAGGCCAGCCAAAATAATCATCCTCTTCGGCGTCGTGCGGCACGATAATCTGAGTTTTACTGAACACCGGGGTGGTCGTGTCGCTGGCTTCGTAGACCCATACGGCTCCGGTCGCTACATCATCTGTGAGTGCTTGGTCGGCTGATACCATCAGTGTGTAAATATATTGGCTGGGGCCGATGGGCGTCTGATCCAAGGCCACTGTGCCGCCGAAGGCCGCGGCTTGATCTTCATTATCAGGTATTAAGGTTTGCAGCAGTGACCATTGCCCCGTTTCGCTGGCACGTTGATAGATAAAGACTCGGCAGTTTAGGGGGAAATCACTCTCGGGGGCGGCGATAACGAGTAAGTCTGCATACGATGTGATCGAGGCTCCGAAGTCGACCTCTTCTACCGGGCTTACTAGAGTTTGCGTGTGTTGCCAGGTATCGTTTGCAGCCGATTGCTCATAAATATGCACCTGGCGCGAGTCTGCCTCTTGAATGAATGCGGTCACGGGCAGGCCGACCTGTGGCTGCATCAGCTCTATGGCACTTCCGAAGTAAGCTTCTTCGGTGGGGGCGGGCGCATCGATGTGGGCCCGTTCATAGTCGTAGCCAAAGATCATGAGCTCTTGCTCGCTCAGTGTCCAACGCTCTTGGGAGTCATTCAGGTCGCGCATCCAAAAGCGTAGTGGCACGAGCTCGGAAACCTGAGGTGCTGGATAGGCGTCGTTCCATTCAAAGACCCAATTCGACCAATACTCAGTGACGACACGTTCAAAACTGAAGCGTGGATCTTGCGTCTCCAGTGTCAGCTGACTTGCGCTGGAGCTTTCATCAGGATCGCCCACCTCTAGTTGCAGCTCATAAATATCTTCTGGATCATCCTGGATGCGAAATCCCTGTGTGAGTAGGTTGCTGTTGGATATGCGAGGGAGTGAGGGGAGCACAGTTAGAGTGATTGTGCCTTGTAGCTCTTCGGTGATTTCCTCTGCATAATAGATGGTGACACTTACTGTAAATGTATACTCCGTGGCTGTGGGGACGTTTGGAGCTGTCCAGCTTATGAGGTATTTGCTCTCGTAGCTGGTGTCTACTGTGCTGACTGCTAGCTCGGCGGGTGCATTGATCAATTCGATTTCAAAAGTTTCACCTGCGTCTTCGTAATCGACCCAATCGTCGAGTCCCCAGAATTCAATGCTGCCTTCAAGCGAATAGGAGGTGCCTGAATATGCGGTGAAATAGGGCCCTTCTGTCGTGTCGTCGGGTACATACTGTGTCGATTCTACCAGCTCCATGAGGCTAGCCGTTTCGCCTGCCACCCATTCGTCCCAGCCACCAATACTTGTCCATGTGGATGCGTTTAGGTAGCAAATTGCCGTTAGAAAAAGAGTGATCCTTAGATGCATGAAGACTGCCTAACTTTCGTTAGGCAGTCCGTCGATTAAATTCCGCGTAAAGCTGCGGATTCTGAAAGTAGCGATGCTTACTTTGGATTGGCCTCTTGGCTGTAGCTTTGGATTGAGCGCACTTGGTAGCCCTTCTCGCGGATCGCTTTGATGCCATCCACAGCGGCTGAGGCAGCGGAGATCGTTGTCATGATGCAGATATTGTGCTTCACGGCTTCGGTGCGGATCTCGTTCTCGTTCTGACGTGGCACGGTGCCTTGCGGTGTGTTGATGATCAGGCAAACTTTGTTATTCTTGATCAGATCAATCACGTTGGGGCGACCTTCGCTCAGGCGGCAGACGTTTTTCACCTCGATGCCGTTTTCTTTAAACAGCTTACCGGTGCCAATTGTGGCGAGAATGCCGAAGCCGAGCTCGCTGAGTCCTTTGGCGATTTCGACTGCGCGCTCTTTGTCGCCGTCTTTGACGCTGATAAAGACGTCGCCGGAGTCGGGCAGTGCGGGCTTGGCCGCCATCTGTGATTTGGCAAAGGCAACACCGAGGTCCTTGTCGAGGCCCATGACTTCACCTGTCGAGCGCATTTCCGGGCTGAGCATGATGGGCGCGCCTGGGAAGCGGTTGAAGGGGAATACGGATTCTTTGACCGCCCAATAAGGAGGAATGATTTCTTCGGTGAAGCCGAGGTCCTTGAGCTTTTCGCCTGCCATGATACGGGAGGCGAGCTTAGCCAGCGGCACGCCGATCGCCTTGGAGACGAAGGGCACGGTGCGCGAGGCGCGGGGGTTGACTTCGATGATGTAAAGCTCGTCGTCCTTGATCGCGTATTGCACGTTCATGAGGCCGACCACTTTTAGCTCTTTTGCGAGTGCGTAGCTGGCGGTGCGAACCTTATCCAGCATCTCGTTGGAGAGTGTGTGTGGGGGCATCACCATGGCGGCGTCGCCAGAGTGAACCCCTGCAAATTCAACGTGCTGTAGCATGCCGCCAATCACTGTGGTCTCGCCGTCGGAAATGCAGTCTACGTCGAGCTCATACGCGTCTTCCAGGAATTTGTCGAGCAACACGGGAGTGCCAGGAGCGACGTCGAACACTTCGCGCACGATCTTCTTCATTTCGTCCATGTCGTAGACGATGAACATACCACGGCCACCTAAAACGAAGGAGGGGCGAAGTAGGATCGGGAAGCCGATTTCGCCGGCCAGCTCGTAGGCTTGTTCCAGTGAGTTGGCGATGCGGTTCTCCGGCTGCTTCAAGCCGACTCGGTCGAGAATGTCGCGGAAGAGGTTACGGTCCTCGGCAGCGTCAATCATGGAAGGTGAGGTGCCGATGATGTTCACGCCGTGCGCTTCCAGCTCGGTCGCAAGGTTGAGCGGGGTTTGTCCGCCAAATTGCACGATCACACCGTCGCACTTGGACTGGTAGTAAATCTCAAGCACGTCTTCGAGGGTGAGTGGTTCGAAGAAAAGTTTGTCCGAAGTGTCGTAGTCGGTGGAGACGGTCTCGGGATTGGAGTTGACCATGATGGTCTCGTAACCCGCTTCGCGCAGGGCGAAGGAGGCGTGCACACAGCAGTAGTCGAACTCGATGCCTTGACCGATGCGGTTGGGGCCGCCACCTAGGATCATGATCTTCTTCTTGTCGGTGACGGAGATCTCATTCTCGGCGCCGTATGAAGAGTAATAGTAAGGAGTGAAGGCTTCGAACTCCGCAGCACAGGTGTCCACCAGACGGTAATTCGTCATGACGCCCAACTTTTCGCGGCGCTTACGCACGGCTTGACGGTTGGAGTTGACCAGATCGGCAATCAGCGCATCGCTGAAACCAGCTTCTTTGGCAGTCTTCATTAACTCGCCGTCGAGCTTTGCTAGGCTACTGGTCTTGAGCTCGAGCTCGATGTCGACCAACTGACGCAATTGATCGATAAACCATGGATCGAGGGAGCAAGCTTCGAAGATTTCTTCATCCGTCATGCCATTGAGTAGGGCGTGACGCAGCCAAAAGACACGTTCGCAAGTCGGGATCGAGATGCCTTGGCGGATGGCCTGCATGTCGGTGATTTTCTCTGCAAATTTAGCGGGACCGGCAAAGCCTTTGGCGCCGATTTCCAGCGAGCGCAGAGCTTTTTGGAAAGACTCCTTAAAGGTGCGGCCGATGGCCATGGCTTCGCCCACCGATTTCATGGCAGAAGTCAATGTGGTGTCGGCACCGATGAATTTTTCGAATGTGAAACGAGGGATCTTAGTCACCACATAGTCGATGGTCGGCTCGAAGCTGGCCGGAGTTTCACGTGTGATGTCGTTTTGCAGCTCGTCCAAGCTATAGCCGACAGCCAACTTGGCCGCGATCTTTGCGATGGGGAAGCCCGTTGCTTTCGACGCCAGCGCCGAACTACGCGAGACGCGCGGGTTCATTTCGATCACGACCATGCGGCCATTCTTTGGGTTGACCGAGAACTGGATATTCGAGCCACCTGTTTCCACGCCGACTTCACGGATACATGCGAAGGATGCATCGCGCATCAGCTGGTATTCTTTGTCGGTCAGAGTCATGGCCGGTGCTACCGTGATGGAGTCACCGGTGTGGACGCCCATCGGGTCGAAATTCTCAATCGAGCAGATAACCACGCACTGATCCTTGTGGTCGCGCATGACCTCCATCTCGTATTCCTTCCAGCCGAGTAAGCACTCTTCTACCAGCACTTCGGTGGTAGGCGACATATCGAGGCCGTTTTGCACCATGCGCTCATATTCTTCACGATTATAAGCGATCCCCCCGCCAGAGCCACCGAGCGTGAAGCTGGGGCGAATGATGATGGGGAAGTCGCCGATTAACTCGTCAGCCGCCTTGAGCGCGTCTGCCAGGTTATTGACGGTGGCCGAGCGTGCCACGTCCAGGCCGATCTTGAGCATGGCTTGCTTAAAGATGTCGCGTGCCTCGCCCTTAATAATGGCTTCCGGCTTGGCGCCGATCATTTGCACGCCATATTTTTTGAGAATGCCCGCATCGTGCAGATCCATCGAAAGGTTCAGTCCCGTTTGGCCACCGAGGGTGGGGAGCAGGGCGTCTGGTTTTTCCTTTAGAATGATCTTCTCCAGGGCGTCAACCGTAAGCGGCTCGATGTAAGTGACATCGGCAAACTCGGGGTCGGTCATAATCGTGGCCGGGTTGCTGTTAACCAGCACCACTTTGTAACCTTCCTCACGCAGCGCTTTACAAGCTTGAGTGCCGGAATAGTCGAATTCGCAGGCCTGGCCGATTACAATCGGGCCGGAACCAATGATAAGAATAGTCTGTATGTCGGTGCGTTTTGGCATAAATTGGCGCAAGGCTGTTTTTTTTGCACTCCCATGCAAGCAAGAATAAGCCCTTAAAAGTAAGATATCGGGAAGCGCGTTTTTCTAATGGCCATTCCGCCTACGCGTTCTATTATTCTTTCACTCTATTTTATATATGACACGCAATAAAAAACCCGTCGTAATCGTCGCCATTGCTCTGGCGGCATTGATCGTTCTGCCATTGTTGCTACTGCTTTTTAGTCGTTTGGGAGCTTCGAGTGACTCGGATCAGGCAAATTCAGAGAGCAGTGCAGTCAAAAACACGAGCGAGGCAATTGATTTTGACCTGCGGCAGTTG